>ERZ857629.1922-NODE-1922-length-20860-cov-6.138669_pt1 | contig 20860 bp, 18 predicted proteins | sample MGYA00519700_ERZ857629 | MGnify/ENA primary metagenome ERZ857629 (study PRJEB31778, sample SAMEA3449351) | human gut metagenome | biome: human gut; feature: human-associated habitat; material: faeces | place: United Kingdom | collected 2010/2012 ...
AAAAATGAAACACCAGGAGAACAGTGCGAGGGGGAGCGTTCATGCAATCGTCGTGCGTCCGTGTAAAAAAAGCTTGCAATTTCCCGTTCCCGGTGCTATGATTGCCGTAAGAACAGGTCGGAGGCAGAGCCATGAGCGCCATGTACACCGCAGCACAGTTTTCCTTTTATTACTATTACTTTTTTACCCGAAAAAAGTAATAGCGTTTTGTGCTGCAATGCTTCCGGCAGGAGCAAAAAGGAATGTTTTTTAACGCCGCACGATTCGCCGTGCGGCGTTATTTTTATAAGGAGTGCGTAAAATATGATTGCGATTTTGAAACATGGGACTACCCCGGAGCAGACGGGACATCTGGTGGAGTGGCTGAAAAAAATGAACCTGGACGTCCACATCTCCCAGGGCAAGGAGGTCACCATCCTTGGCCTGGTGGGCGATACCAGCCGGGTGGATATGGAGCTGCTGAACAGCCTGGAGATCGTGGAGGCAGTGAAGCGGGTCTCCGAGCCGTTCAAGCAGGCCAACCGCAAGTTCCATCCCCGGGATACGGTGGTGGAGGCGGGGGGCGCCAAGATCGGCGGCGGCTACTTCGGCCTGATCGCCGGACCCTGCTCCGTGGAGAGCGAGGAGCAGCTGGTGGGCATTGCCCGGGCGGTGAAGGAGGCGGGGGCCAATTTCCTCCGGGGCGGCGCGTTCAAGCCCCGCACCTCGCCCTATGCCTTCCAGGGCATGGGCGCGGAGGGCATCCGGCTGCTGTTGAAGGCAAAGCAGGCCACGGGGCTGCCCATCGTGACGGAGTTGATGAACATCAATACGCTGGACCTTTTTAATGATGTGGACGTGATCCAGATCGGCGCGCGGAACATGCAGAACTTCGACCTCCTGAAGGAGGTGGGCAGAACGAAAAAGCCCATCCTGCTGAAGCGGGGCCTGGCGAACACCCTGCAGGAGCTGCTGATGAGCGCGGAATACATTATGAGCGAGGGCAACGAAAATGTGATCCTGTGCGAGCGGGGCGTGCGCACCTTTGAGACCTACACCCGTAATACCCTGGACCTTTCCGCCGTGCCGGTGCTCCATGAGCTGAGCCATCTGCCTGTGGTGGTGGATCCCAGCCACGCCACCGGCAAGGCCCGCCTGGTGCCCAGCATGGCCTGCGCCGCGGCTGCCTGCGGAGCGGACGGCCTGATGATCGAGGTCCACAACGACCCGGAGCACGCCCTGTGCGACGGCGCTCAATCCCTGACTCCCGGCCAGTTTGCGGATGTGAGCCGGAAGGTCATGGAGATCCGAGAGGTGATGGCATGACCGTGGGAATTTTGGGTCTGGGGCTGATCGGCGGCTCCCTGGCCAGGGCCTATAAGCTGGCGGGCCACACGGTTTACGCCAAAAATCTGGAGCCGGAGATGCTCTCCTTTGCCATGCTGGCCGGGGCGGTGGATGGGGTGCTGGACGAAGAGACCATTCCCCAGTGCGACCTGATCCTGCTGGCCATCTACCCGGAGGGCAGCGCGGCCTGGCTGGAAAGCAACGGCGGGCGGATCACCCGCGACACCCTGGTGATCGACTGCTGCGGCACCAAGCAGCTGGTGTGCAGCCGCTGCTTCCCGGTGGCGCGGCGGTATGGCTTTACCTTTGTGGGCGGGCATCCCATGGCTGGCTCTCAGTTTTCCGGCTTCAAGTACAGCCGGGCGACCTTGTTTCAGGGCGCGCCCATGGTGCTGGTGCCGCCGGTGTACGACGACATGGCGCTGCTCCAGCGGGTGAAGGACGCACTGGAGCCCTGCGGCTTCGGCTTCTTCTCCGTGACCACCGCCGAGGCCCACGACCGCATGATCGCCTTTACCTCCCAGATGCCCCATATCCTCAGCAACGCCTTTATCAAGTCCCCCACGGCGCTGGAGCACAAGGGCTTCTCCGCCGGGAGCTACCGGGACCTGACCCGGGTGGCCTGGCTGAATCCGGGCATGTGGACGGAGCTGTTCCTGGAAAACCGGGAGAATCTGCTCTTTGAGCTGGATCAGTATATCCACAGCCTCACCGAGTACCGGGAGGCGCTGCAGGAGCGGGATGAGCAGCGGCTCTATCGGCTTCTGGACGAGGGCAAGCGGCGCAAGGAGGAGGTAGACGGATGCAAAAAGTAACAGTACACGCATCCCATGACTATGACATTCTCATCGGCAGTGGCCTGCTGCCTTCCCTGGGGCAGGAAGCGGTAAAGTGCGTCCGGGGGAGAAAAGCCTGCGTTGTCAGCGAATCCAATGTATATCCCCTGCATGGGGCCGCGGCGGAGCAAAGCCTGAAAGCGGCGGGCTTCGAGGTGGTTAGCTATGTCTTTCCCGCCGGTGAGGAGAGCAAGAACGGGCAGACCTATCTCTCCCTCCTGAATTTTCTGGCAGAGCAGCAGCTGACCCGATCTGACCTTTTGGTTGCCCTGGGCGGCGGCGTGGTGGGAGACCTGACCGGGTTTGCCGCCGCTACGTTCCTGCGGGGCGTGGCCTTTATCCAGGTGCCCACCACCCTGTTGGCAGCGGTGGATTCCTCCGTGGGCGGCAAGACGGCCATCGATCTGCCCGCCGGGAAGAATCTGGCCGGGACCTTTTACCAGCCGCGGCTGGTGCTCTGCGATACCGACGTGCTCAGTACCCTCCCAGCGGAGATCTTCCGGGACGGCTGCGCGGAGGTCATTAAATACGGAATCCTCTATGACCGGGCGTTCTTTGACTACCTGAGAAGCACCGGGTCGGAATTTGACCGGGAGCGGGTCATCCGCCGCTGTGTGGAGCTGAAGCGGGACGTGGTGGCGGAGGACGAATTCGATACCGGCGCGCGGAAGAAGCTGAATCTGGGCCATACTGTGGGGCACGGCGTGGAGGCCAGAAGCCGCTTTGCCGTCTCCCATGGCCGGGCCGTGGCCATCGGTATCGCCATCGTCAGCCGGGCCGCCGCCAAAAGGGGGCGGCTCTCCCCGGCGGACGCGCAGACCATTGTAAGCACGCTGGATGCCTACGGCCTGCCCACCGCGACGGAATTTTCCGCCCGGGAGCTGGCCCATTACATGCTTTCCGACAAAAAGCGCAGCGGCGGCACGGTCAGCCTGATCGTCCCCAGAGCCATCGGCTGCTGCGACATTGTGCCCACGCCGGTGGAGGCGCTGGAAGAGTTTGTGGAAGCGGGGCTGTGAGTATGGATATCACCATCAGGCCGGGGAAGCTGGCGGGCACGGTGCGGGCCATCCCCTCCAAATCCCAGGCCCACCGCATGCTGATCTGCGCCACCTTTGCCGACCGCGGGACGGTGCTGCGCTGCCCGGAGACCAACCGGGATATTGAAGCCACCGCCCAATGCCTGAACGCCTTGGGGGCGAAGGTCACCCGGACAACCGAGGGCTTTGCGGTGGAGCCGTTGGCGGCGCTCCCGACCCGAGCGGTGCTTCCCTGCCAGGACAGCGGCTCCACCCTGCGCTTCCTGCTGCCGGTGGCCGGTGCTCTGGGCTGCGACACCACTTTTTATATGACCGGGCGGCTGCCCCAGCGGCCTCTTTCCCCGCTGTGGGAGGAGATGGAGCGCATGGGCTGTACCCTCAGCCGCCCCACGGCAGATACCATCCGCTGCCGGGGGAAGCTGAGGGCCGGAACCTACACCCTCAGCGGCGGCGTTTCCAGCCAGTTTATCACGGGGCTGTTGCTGGCAGGCGCGCTGATCCCCGGCGGCTGCAAGCTCCAGATCACCGGCAGGCTGGAATCCGCTCCCTATGTGGACATGACCCTGCAAGCCATGAAGCGCTTCGGCATTGACGTGAAGAAATTTTCCATCCCCGCCGGACAGAATTTTATTTCTCCCGGCACGGTGACGGTGGAGGGGGACTGGAGCAACGGCGCGTTCTTTCTGGCAGCGGAAGCGCTGGGAAGCCCGATCAGGGTGGAAGGTCTGCGCCCGGACTCCCCCCAGGGCGACCGGGCGGCGGCAGCGCTGCTTCCGGGGCTGCGGGAAAGGCTGACCATCGACGCCTCCGACATTCCCGACCTGGTGCCCATTCTGGCCGTAGTTGCCGCCTGTAACCGAGGCGTGGTATTTACCAACATCGCGCGGCTGCGGCTGAAGGAATCCGATCGGGTGGAATCGGTAAGGGAAATGATTTGCGCCCTGGGCGGTCAGGCGGAGACGGACGAAAACAGGCTGACCGTCCACGGCACCGGCCTGACCGGCGGCACGGTGAATGCGAGGAACGATCACCGCATTGCCATGTCCGCAGCCATTGCCGCCACGGCCTGCAAGGAAAACGTGACCATCCTGGGGGCGGAATGCGTGGAAAAATCCTACCCTCGATTCTTTGAAGAATACAAACAGTTGGGAGGACGCTATGAGCAGTACCTACGGTGAACATATCAAGCTATCCATCTTCGGCCAGTCCCACGGCCCGGCCATCGGCATGACCTTGGACGGCGTCCCGGCGGGGCTGCCGGTGGACCTGGAGCGGCTGCAAGCCTTTCTTGATCGCCGCGCACCGGGGCAGAATGATTTTTCCACCCCCCGCGCCGAGGCGGACAGGCCGGAATTTCTCAGCGGCCTTTTGGAGGGCCGCACCTGCGGCGCGCCCATTGCCGCCATCATCCGCAATACCAATACCCGCTCCGGGGATTACGCGAACCTGAAGGACTGCCCCCGCCCCGGCCACGCAGACTATACCGCCCAGGTCAAGTATCACGGCTTCCAGGACAGCGCCGGGGGCGGCCACTTCTCCGGCCGCCTGACCGCTCCGCTGTGCATCGCCGGGGGGCTGTGCAAGCAGTGGCTGGAGGCGCAGGGTGTCCGCATTGCCGCCCACATTGCCTCCATTGAGCATGTGGACGACATGCCGTTTGAACCGATGCATCCCCAGCTGGACGCCATTCAGGCAGATTTCCCGGTGCTGGACCCGGCGGCAGGCGCCGAAATGCGGGAGGCCGTGGTCCGGGCCAGACAGGCGCAGGACAGCGTGGGCGGCGTCGTTGAATGCGCCGCGGTGGGGCTCCCGGCAGGGCTGGGCGAGCCAATGTTCGGCGGCGTGGAGAATCGGATTGCCCAGATCGTTTATGGCATCCCCGCCGTCAAGGGAGTGGAATTTGGCATCGGTTTTGCCGCAGCCCGGCTCCGGGGAAGCCAGAACAATGACGGCTTCCATATGGAGGCAGGCTGTGTGGTCACCGCTACCAACAACTGCGGCGGCATTCTGGGAGGCATTACCAACGGCATGCCCTTGCTCTTCCGGGCGGCGATCAAGCCCACGCCCTCCATTTCCGCCGCCCAGCGCAGCGTCTCCCTGGCCCGGGGGACCGATGAGGAGCTGACCGTCAAGGGCCGCCATGACCCCTGCATCGTGCCCCGCGCCGTCCCCGTGGTGGAGGCGGCGGCGGCCATCGCACTGTTTGACCTGATGCTGGAAGAAAGAGAGGCATTCCATGGATATTACTGAATTACGCGGTGAAATCGACAGGATCGACGACGAGCTGCTGAAGCTCTTCTGCGCCCGGATGGACATCTCCGCCCAGGTGGCGGACTACAAGCGTGAACGCGATCTGCCCATCTTCGTCCCGGCGCGTGAGCGGGAGATTTTACAGAATGTGGCTCAAAAGGCGGGTCCCGAGATGGCAGGCTATGCCCGCAGTCTGTACTCCACCATTCTGGAGTTGAGCCGGAGCTACCAGGCCAAGCGCAACGAAAAGGAAACGCCTCTGTTCCGGCAGATCACCGCCGCCATTGAGAATACGCCCAAGCTCTTCCCCCGCGCGCCCATGGTGGCATGCCAGGGGGTGGAGGGGGCCTATTCCCAGCTGGCCTGCGAGAAGATTTTCCCCAGCCCCATGATCCTGTATTTCAAGAGCTTTGAGGGCGTGTTCTCCGCCATCGAAAACGGCATGTGCCAGTATGGCGTCCTGCCCATCGAGAATTCCACCGCCGGCTCCGTGAACCAGGTGTATGATTTGATGATCCAGCATAATTTCTCCATTGTCCGCACCTTCCGGCTGAAGGTGGATCACAATCTGCTGGCCAACCCCGGCACAAAGCTGGAAGACATCCGGGAGATCTATTCCCACCAGCAGGCCATCAGTCAGTGCGCCGGATTCCTGAGCCGGCTGCCCAATGTGAACGTGGTGGCGGTGGAGAATACCGCCATGGCGGCGGAGATGGTGGCCGCCTCCGGGCGGAAGGATGTAGCTGCTCTGAGCAGCCGCTCCTGCGCCCAGCTGTACGGGCTGACCAACCTGGCCCCCAGCGTCCAGGACAAGGGCAATAACCGTACCCGGTTCATCTGCATCAGCAAGAATCTGGAAATCTATCCCGGCGCGGACAAGACCAGCATTATGATGATCCTGCCCCACAAGCCCGGCGCGCTGTATAAAGTGCTGGCCCGGCTGTATACCCTGGGTATCAACGTGACCAAGCTGGAATCCCGCCCGCTGCCCGACCGAGAGTTTGAATTCATGTTTTATTTCGACCTGGAAACCTCCATCTATTCCGAGGAATTTGTGCAGCTGATGTGCGAGCTGGACGATTTCTGCGAGGAATTCAAATATCTGGGCAGCTATTGCGAGGTGGTTTAGCATGAACTGCGGATTGCTTGGAAGAAAGCTGGGCCACAGCTATTCCCCCCAGATTCACGCCCATCTGGGGAGCTACCGCTACGCGCTTTTTGAAAAGGAGCCGGAGGAGCTGGAAGCTTTCCTGAAAAACGGGGACTTTACCGGCCTGAATGTGACCATCCCCTATAAAAAAGAGGTGATCCCTTACCTGGACGAGCTGTCACCGGCGGCAGAGCGGCTGGGAGCGGTGAACACCATCGTGCGCAGACCGGACGGACGCCTGGTGGGCCACAATACGGATTACTTTGGCTTCCGGTGGCTGGTGAAAAAAAGCGGCTTACAGGTGGCAGGGAAAAAAGTGCTGGTCCTGGGCAGCGGCGGCGCGTCCAATACGGCGGTGGCGGTGCTGCGGGAGCTTGGGGCGGACGTAGTGGTGATCTCCCGCTCCGGCGAAAACAATTATGAAAACCTGGACCGCCACGCCGATGCCGCTGTGATCGTCAACACCACCCCGGTGGGCATGTATCCCAACACCGGCAAAAGTCCCCTGAGCCTGGAGCATTTCCCGGCGCTGGAGGGGGTGCTGGATGTGGTGTATAACCCAGCCAGGACGCAGATCCTGCTGGACGCATCTGCCCAGGGCCTTATTACGGAAAACGGCCTGTGGATGCTGGTGGCCCAGGCCAAGGAGAGCGCCGAATGGTTCACCGGCCGCAAAATTGAGGACGCGGTGATCGCCCGGATTTATCGCACCCTGCGGCGGCAGATGGAGAATATTATCCTCATCGGCATGCCCGGCTGCGGAAAAACCACTGTCGGGCAGCAGCTTGCACAGGCGCTGGGTAGAAGGTTCGTTGATGCGGACGAAGCGCTGGAAGCAAAAGCTGGCCGAAAGATCACCCAGATCATTCCCGCCGAGGGCGAGGCAGCCTTCCGCACCCTGGAGACGGAAACCCTGGCAGAGCTGGGCAAGCAGAGCGGCCTGGTGATTGCCACCGGCGGCGGCTGCGTTACTCAGCAGCGCAATTTTGACCTGCTCCACCAGAACGGCAGCGTTTTCTGGCTGACCCGGGACCTGCGCAAGCTGCCCACCGATGGCCGCCCCCTGTCTCAGGCAGGCAGGCTCGGCGAAATGTTTGCGCAGCGCCAGCCGCTGTACCGGCGCTTCGCGGACAGGGAAATTTCCAACGACGGCCCTGTTGAGGGAACCTTGAAGGCAATCCTGCAAAAATGGGAGGAAACCACATGAAAATTCTCGTGATCAACGGCCCCAACCTGAACTTTCTTGGCATTCGGGAGCCGGATATCTACGGCAAAAATACCTTTGCCGACCTGCTGCGCCTGCTTTCTGCCTGGGCAGAGGAGCTGGGAGTGGAGGTCGAGCAGTATCAGAGCAACCACGAGGGCGACCTGGTGGACAAAATTCAGCAGGCCTACGGGAAATTTGACGGCATCGTCATCAACCCCGCCGCCTACACCCACACCAGCGTGGCCATCCTGGACGCGCTGAAGGCGGTGGCCATCCCGGCGGTGGAGGTGCACATTTCCGATGTGGACGCCAGAGAGCCGTTCCGTCATATCTCCTATGCGGGCATGGCCTGTAAGCACACCATTAAGGGCCAGGGCTTTGACGGCTACCGCCAGGCCATGCAGTGGCTGGTAGAGCACTGCGGCTGACCCCTAGGGCTTTTGTTTATATTGAAAGCACGGCACGATTGCGCCCGCAGGGTTAGACGGGGCAATTGTGCCGTGTTGACTTCCATTTTAAAAAAAGATGTGCTATACTGGACGCATTCTGAACTGAGAAAGATGGACTGTGAAGAACAAGCGGTTTTATGCCTTTCTGGCCCTGACGGTGCTTTTCAACCTGGCGGCAAATTTTGTCCACCCGGTCACCCCCACGCTGATCGTGGAGCGCGGGCTGGACAGCTCCATGTTCGGCGTAGCCCTTGCGGCCATGAACGTGATGAACTTTCTGTTTGCCCCGCTGTGGGGAAAGCTGGCAGATCGCTGGCCTGCCCGCAGAATATTGCTGATCTCCTGCTCGGGCTACGCCCTGGGGCAGCTGATCTTCATGCTGGCTTACAGTGAATGGATGATCGTGCTGGGGCGGATGTTTGCCGGGATCTTCGTCAGCGGGTGCTACACCACCTTTGCGAACTTCTCCATCCGTTCCGCCGGAAGCGTCGCCCAGCGGAGCCAATACCTGACCGCGCTGGAAACTGCCCACTCCGTCGCGCTGGCAGGGGGCTTTTTCATCGGCGGCATGATGGGACTGGTTTCCACGGAATTTGCCTGCTTCTGGCAGGTGGTGGTTTTGGCGGTGTGCGGCATCCTATTTTTCATCGTGTGCCGGGTCGGCGGGGCCGTTCAGCAGAGCGGGAAGCTTTCGCTGCGGGATGTGAACCCATTCCAGGCGTTTGCTGCGGCAGGGAAATATATGACCGTCCCGCTGGGACTGATCTTTGCGGTGCTGGCGGTGTCCTCCATTGGGCACAATTCCTATGAGCAGTGCTTTAATTACTACATCAGGGACCAGTTCGGCATGTCGTCGGCCTACAACGGCACCTTCAAGGGCGTCATTGCGCTGGCGACTCTGGTGCTGAACGCCACCGTGTGCATCCAAATGCAGCGTAAGACCGACATCAACAAAAGCTTTCTGCACATCCTGTCGGCCTGCACCCTGATGCTGGGGCTGATTTTGGTGTGGGACAGCCGGACTGTTTTCATTGGCGTGTACATCCTTTACAGCAGCGTGAACGTGATCCGTCTGGTGCTGCTGCAATCCATGGTGGCTATGCGGACGGACGATGAAAACGGAAATGTGCTCATGGGCTTTTACCAGGCCATGTATTCCCTGGGAGGCATCTTTGGGGCGCTGTTTGCCGGGCTGATCTACAAGCGGGGCGTGATGCTCCCCTTCGTGCTGGCCTTCGCCGCCTATGCCCTGGCCCTGCTCCTGGGCGGCATCTACCGGGCTGTCTATCGGAAAGAGAGCAGATAAAGCCTGGTAGCAAAGCAACGGGTAATTTGCAAAGCATAAAAAGCCGGACAGGAAGCAGACTCCCATTGTCTGCTCCTTATCCGGCTATCGTTTTCCGCGCCTGCTCATAAAAGAAAAACTTGCAATTCCGGCGGTTTAAAGATATAATAAACTGATGTTTTTTGTGATGATCTATATTGTGTTGCAAGAGGTTTTGAAGTGTATCTAAAATCTTTGGAATTGCAGGGCTTCAAGTCCTTCCCGGACAAGACCCTGATTCGGTTTGGCGACGATATCACCGCCATTGTTGGCCCCAACGGCTCCGGCAAATCCAATATTTCCGATGCCATTCTGTGGGTGCTGGGCGAGCAGAGCACCAAGACCCTGCGGGGCGCGAAAATGGAGGATGTGATCTTCGGCGGTACCCAGAAGCGCAGCGCTGTGGGCTTTGCCGAGGCGACCCTGACGCTGGACAATACCGACCGCGCCCTGGCCTACGATGCCGACGAGGTGATGGTCACCCGCCGCTATTACCGCAGCGGCGACGGCGAATATTATATCAATAAGCAGTCCGCCCGGCTCAAGGATATCAACGAGCTGTTCATGGACACCGGCCTGGGGCGGGAGGGCTATTCCAACATCGGACAGGGACGCATTGATGAGATCTTGTCTCTCAAGAGCAACGACCGCCGGGAGATTTTTGAGGAGGCGGCCGGCATCTCCAAGTACCGCCACCGCAAGGAGGAGACGGAGCGCAAGCTGGCCCAGACCGAGGATAATCTGCTGCGCATCGGCGACAAGGTGTCCGAGCTGGAGCTTCAGCTGGAGCCGCTGAAGGCCCAGTCCGAGAAGGCCAGGAAGTATCTGGAATTGAAGGACGAGCTGAAGGGCGTGGAGGTTGCCGTCTGGCTGGACAGCCTGGACAGGCTTACCGCCGCCGCCAAGAAGGCAGAGGAGGACTATGCCTCCGCTTCCTTTGTGCTCCAGCAGGCCCACGACGACCTGGACAGGCTCTATGCCCAGGCAGAGGAGCTGGGGACCGCCCTGCGCCAGAAGGACGGCGACCTGGAAACCCTCCGGGTCAAGGTGAATATGTTTCAGTCCACCCATCAGCAGCTGGACGGCCAGATGGCAGTGCTGCGGGGGAATGTGGAAAACAACAATGCCAACGTGGCAAGAATTGAGGAGGAACTGAAGGGCCAGGAGGATCGCTCCGGCGGCATCGTGGCGCAGATCGACCAGGCAGAGGCAAGAATTGCCCAGATCGACGGCGACATTTCCTCCCGGAATCAGGAGCTGGAGCAGCTGCAATTGAAGCTTGCCGCCATGACTGCCAGCGCCCAGGGCATGACCCGGCGCTTTCTGGAGCTGCGGGGGCAGGAATCCGCCCTGGCAGCCGACATTGCCGGACGGGAGGCGGACGTGCGTGGCCTGGAGGGGAGCATCAGCCAGAATACGCAGCGCCTGGAGCAGCTGAAAGGCGACCTGGATTCCGGCACAGCCCGCCTGAAGGAGGCCCAAAGCACTCTCAGCCAGACCCAGAGGCAGCTGAAAGAGGCACAGGAGCAGGTCACGGCGGCGAACAATACCATCTCCGGCTATACCCTGCGCCAGTCCTCCCGGGCCAAGCGGGTGGAGGACGCCCAGCAGCGCCTGCGGGAGCTGACCGGCAAGCTGGATTCCGTTACCGCCAGAGCGCGGGTGTTCCGCGCCATGGAGCGGGACTTTGAAAATTACCAGAAATCCGTCCGCATGGTCATGCAGGAGGCGGAGCGGGGCAGGCTGCGCAATGTCCATGGCCCGGTCTCCCGGCTGATCCGCACCGAGGATGAATATACCGTGGCCATCGAGATCGGCCTGGGAGCCGCCATGCAGCAGATCGTGGTGGGCAGTGAGGCCGACGGCAAGGCAGCCATTTCATTCCTGAAGCGCACCGGCGGAGGCCGGGCGACCTTCCTGCCCCTCACCGGCATCCAAGGCAGGACATTGCAGGAAAGCGGGCTGGAGAGCTGCCGGGGCTTTGTGGGCATTGCCTCCGACCTGGTCAGTTGTGACAAAACCTACCGGCAGATCATTGAAAACCTGCTGGGCAGGACGGTGATCGTCCAGGATATGGACGCAGCCATTGCCATGTCCCAGAAGTATCGCGGCCGCTTCAAGATCGTCACCCTGGACGGCCAGGTGATGAACCCCGGCGGCTCCATGACCGGCGGCTCCGTGAACAAGGAGGCCGGTATCCTTTCCCGGGCCAACGAGCTGGAAAAGCTGAGCGCCCAGGAAAAGCAGCTGCAAAACGACGTGCTGGTTGCCCAGGCGGAGCAGACCGAAGCCAAGCGCCAGTACGATCAGGTGGAATTTCAGCTCTCCGCCGCCCGGGATCAATTGCGGGAAGCGGAGGATCAGGTGCTTCGCCTGCAGGGGCAGGAGAAGCAGTATCAGGTGATGGCGGATGCCATTGCCGAGGCGGCCCAGTCTGCCCGCCGGGAGCAGGAGAGCCTTCAAGGCCGCACCCAGTCCGACCGGGAGCGCTGCGCCGGGCAAAAGGCAAAGCTGGGCATGCTCAGCCAGCAGCTGGCCCAGTGCCGCAGTGAGCTGGCCCAGCTGGAGGGCAGCCAGACCGAGACCGTGGACGCCACCGCCTCCATCAACGATCAGATCACCACATTAAAGACCGAGGCCGCCGCCCTGGAGGCCGAGCGGGGGACCGCCCTGTCCCACATCGAGGACCTGAAGAGCCTGCGCACCGCCATGGAGGGCGACCGGGAGAAGAAGCTTGCCCTGATGGATTCCATCCGGGAGGACACCGACCGGCTGAACGGCCAGATCGCAGAGCTCCTGACCCGTCAGCAGGAAAACGATGCCCAGGCTCAGCAGATGAATACGCAGCTGGAGGCCGCCATTGCCGACCGGGCCGGGACCGAGGCATCCAAGACCCTGTCCGAGCGGGAGGCACAGGAGAAGAGCAAGGATATTCTGAATATGGAGCGGGCCTGTGCCCTGCTGGAGCAGAAGAAGGTCACCTCCGCCATGGAGGAAAAGCAGATCATCGACAAGCTCTGGGATTCCTACGGCCTGACCCCCAGTACCGCCGGGGAGTTCCGGGGGGAGATCGAGTCCATTGCAGCCGGAAACCGCCGCATCGGCGAGCTGAAGCGGAAAATTGCCGCCCTGGGCACCCCCAATCTGGGCGCCATCGAGGAATACGCCAGGGTGAACGAGCGCTATACCTATCTTGCCGCCCAGCGGGACGATGTGCTCACCTCCAAGCGGGAGCTGGAGGGCATCATCCGGGATATCACCAAGGAAATGACCACCATCTTCGTCAGCGAGTTCCAGAAGATCGACCATTATTTCGGCCAGGTGTTTGAAGAAATGTTTGGCGGCGGCAAGGGCCAGCTGATCCTGGAGGACCCGGAGGAACCGCTGACCTGCGGCATCGAGATTCGGGTGCAGCCTCCCGGAAAACAGGTCAAGACCATTACGCTGCTCTCCGGCGGTGAAAAAGCCTTCGTGGCCACGGCGCTGTATTTCGCCATCCTGAAGGTGCGGCCCACGCCCTTCTGCCTGCTGGACGAGATCGACGCCGCCCTGGACGACCGCAACGTGGAGCGCTTCGCCCACTATATGCACAACCTCAGCCAAAAGACCCAGTTTATCGTCATCACCCACCGCCGCGGCACCATGGAAGCATCCAATGTACTCTACGGCGTGACCATGCAGGAGCAGGGCGTATCCAGCCTGCTCCGGCTGGATCTGAACCAGATGACGGAAATGCTGGGCATTGGGGAGTAAACTCGAAAGGAAAGAGACTATGGGATTTTTTGATAAGATCAAGCAGGGCCTGGCCAAGACCAGGGAGGCCATCACCGAGACCTGGAATGATGTTTTCTCCGTCTCCGAGCTGGACGATGATTTTTACGACGAGCTGGAGGAAAGCCTGATCCTGGCCGACCTGGGTATGGAGACCGCCGGAAAGGTCACCGAGCGGCTGCGCAAGACGGCCTCCAGCCGCCACATCCGTCAGGCCTCCGAGGCCCGGGAGGCGCTGCAGGAGATCCTGGTGGACATGCTGAACGTGGGCAGCCCGGAGCTGAACCTGAGCACCCATCCCAGCGTGATCCTGGTCATCGGCGTCAACGGTGTGGGCAAGACCACCACCATCGGCAAGATCGCCAAGCAGCAGGTGCAGGCCGGAAAGAAGGTAATGCTGGTGGCGGCGGACACCTTCCGCGCCGCCGCTGCCGATCAGCTGGAAATCTGGGCGCAGCGCAGCGGCGCGTCCATCGTCCGCCAGCACGAGGGGGCGGATCCCGCCTCCGTGGTGTACGACGGCATCCAGTCCGCCAAGGCAAAGGATTCCGACGTGATCATCATCGATACCGCCGGGCGGCTGCATAACAAGGTAAATCTGATGAACGAGCTGAACAAGATCCGCCGCATCGTGGACCGGGAGCTGCCCGACGCCAGCAAGGAGGTTCTGCTGGTGCTGGACGGCACCACCGGCCAGAACGGCCTGATCCAGGCCAAGCAGTTCAAGGAGATCGCCGGTGTCACAGCCATCGCCCTGACCAAGCTGGACGGCACCGCCAAGGGCGGCATCGTCATTGCCGTGGCGGATGTGCTGCAAATTCCCGTGAAGTTCATCGGCGTGGGCGAAAAAGAGGACGACCTTATGCCCTTCGTGGCCGAGGACTTTGTCAAGGCGCTGTTTTAAGGAGAGCACATGAAAGTCGTTTTAGCAAGCAAAAATAAGCACAAGCTGGAGGAAATCAGCCAGATCACCGAGAAATTCGGCATGGAGCTGGTGCTGGAATCCGACCTGGGCGTGGACATCGACGTGGAGGAGACCGGCTCCACCTTTGAGGAGAACTCCTTTTTAAAGGCGGAGGCGGTGATGAAGGCCACTGGGCTTCCGGCCCTGGCCGACGACTCCGGCATCGCCGTGGACGCGCTGAACGGCGAGCCGGGCATCTATTCCGCCCGCTATGGCTTTGACGAGAGCCTGGACGACTGGGGGCGGCTCCAGCTGCTGCTGAAAAATACGGAGCAGGTGCCGGACGAGCGGCGGCAGGCAAAATTCGTCTGCGTCATTACTCTGGTCACCCCCCAGCAGGAGATCATCCAGGCCAGAGGAGAGGTGCACGGCATGCTGCTGCGCACCCCCGCCGGGCAGGGCGGCTTTGGCTACGACCCCATTTTCTATTATCCGCCCCTGGGGAAATCCCTGGCGGAGCTGACCCCGGAGGAGAAGAATCAGGTGTCCCACCGGGCGAACGCATTGCAGGTATTCTATCAAAAGCTCAAGGAGGCAGGTTATGCTGACAAGTAAGGAACGGGCGGAGCTGCGTGCCCAGTCGAACCCCATCGAGACGACCCTGATGGTGGGCAAAAGCGGCGTGACGGAGGCGGTGATCGCCGAGGCGGAGAACCTGCTCACTGCCCGGGAGTTGGTCAAGGGAAAGGTGCTGGAGGGAGCGCTCATGTCCCCCCGGGAGGTCAGCGACGCCATTTGCGCCGCCACCGGCGCGGAGGGGATCGCCTGCGTCGGTTCCAAATTCGTGATCTACCGCTTCAGCGAAAAGTGCCAGCAGGAGCGCAACCAGTCCGGCCGGGCCAAGCGGAAGCCGACACCCGTGAGCAAGGCCGACCCGGTGCGCAAGGGCATCCATGCCCGCCGTCAGGCGGAGAAGAAGGTCAAGGAGCAGCGCAACGCCTATTTCCGGGAGCAGGCCATTGAAAAGGCCATCGAGCGCGACCGGGAAAAGCAGCTGCGCAAAAAGGAGAGATAACGGCTTCGCCGCTGGAGCAGACGGGGAGGGCAAGGCATGGAGCATATCGGTATTTTCGGCGGAAGCTTCAATCCGCCGCACATCGGTCATATCCGGGCGGCGGAGTGCGCCGCGCGGCAGCTGGGATTGACCAAGGTCCTGCTGGTCCCGGCGTACCAGGTCCCCCACAAGGAGCCTGCCGCCGGCGACCCCACACCTGCGCAGCGGTTGGAAATGACCCGCCTGGCGGCGGAAAATCACCCGCTGCTGGAGGTTTCTGATGTAGAGATCCGCCGCTCCGGCAGAAGCTACACCTGGGATACCGTCCGCGCCCTGCGGGAGCAATACCCCGGCGCGAAGCTCACGGTGCTGCTTGGCTCCGATATGTTTCGGGGCTTTGGCCAATGGATCAACGCGGATAAGATCATGGGCGAGGCGAGCCTTGCCGTGGTCTCCCGGGGAGAAAAACGGGAGGAGCAGGCCATCGCCCAGGCCGCGGTACCCCTGCGCGCCGCAGGCGCGGAGGTGACGGTGGTGCCGAACCCGGTGACGGAGGTTTCCTCCACCCAAGTCCGGCGCCTTCTGGCCTTCGGCTGCGGGGATGAATTCCTCCCCGGTGCGCTGGCTGCCTATATTCGGCAGAATCAGCTCTATGACACGGCGGCAAATTGGAAGCAGCTGCCCATGGAGCAGCTGGAGCCGGTGGTCGTCCGGCTGCTGAATCCCAACCGGGTGCGGCACGTGCTGGGCTGCCGGGATACCTGCGTGGCCCTGGCGGAAACGTGGGGCGCGGACGTGACGGACGCTGCCCGGGCCGGGCTGCTGCATGACATTACGAAGGCGCTGGACGGCCCCCTCCAGTTGACATTGTGCAGGGCTTATGGTAGAATTTTAGACGATTTTTCCATGAAATACCCCAAAACCCTCCATGCGCTCACCGGCAGCCTGGTTGCCCGGCGTATTTTTGGAGAGAATGAACAGGTGGTGTCCGCCATTTGCAGCCACACCACCGGCAAGCCCAATATGAATCTGCTGGAGACCATTGTGTACGTGGCGGATTATATGGAACCGAACCGGGATTTTCCCGGTGTGGACCGCCTGCGCGCCCTGGCCTGGTCCGACCTGCGGGGAGCGCTGAAGCTGGGGCTGGAAATGACCCTGGAGCACTTAAAAAATCAGGGCTGCGAGGTCTCCCCGGAGTCCGCCGCCGCCCTTGCCTGGTTAAATTTGAACCCCGCTTAATCAAAGGAGAGAAACGCCTATGCTATCACCCAAGCAAATCGCTTATGAAGTCACCCGCTGCCTGGATTCCAAGAAGGGCATGGATATCAAGCTGCTGAAGATCAGCAAGGTCAGCAGTCTGGCAGATTATTTTCTGATCTGCACCGGCACCTCCAACACCCACGTCAAGACCCTGTGCGACTACGCCGAGTATACCATGGAGCAGCTGGGCGAGCCGATGCTGGGCCGGGAGGGCCACCGGGGCAACAGCTGGGAGCTGCTGGACTTCGGCACCATCGTTGTCCACGTGTTCACCGAGGAGGCCCGGAAGTTCTACGACCTGGAGCGCCTGTGGGCGGACGCGGAGGAGATCGATCTGAATGAAATTATTGCCGCTCCGTAAGGCGGCTTGAGGAAGGATGCTTGCCATGAACTACGATCACGCAGAAATAGAAGCCAAATGGCACAAGTACTGGGAGGAGCACGATACATTCCACACCGACGTGTGGGACTTCTCCAAGCCCAAGTATTATGTTCTGGATATGTTCCCGTACCCCTCCGGCGTTGGCCTGCATGCGGGGCACCCTGAGGGCTACACCGCCACGGACATTATGTCCCGCATGAAGCGGATGCAGGGCTACAATGTGCTGCATCCCATGGGCTATGATTCCTTCGGCCTGCCGGCGGAGCAGTACGCCGTCAACACCGGCCACCATCCCGACGGCTTCACCCAGGAGAATATCAAAACCTTTTCCAAGCAGCTCAAGGAGCTGGGCTTCGACTACGACTGGTCGAAGATGATCGCCACCTCCGATCCCAGCTTCTACAAGTGGACGCAGTGGATTTTCAAGAAGCTGTACGAGGCGGGCTACGCCAAGCGCATTGAGATGCCCGTAAACTGGTGCGAGGCGCTGGGCACCGTGCTGTCCAACGACGAGGTGATCGACGGCAAGTCCGAGCGCGGCGGCTACCCCGTGGTGAAGAAGAATATGATGCAGTGGGTCATTGACCAGCCCGCCTTCGCCGAAAAGCTGCTGGAGGGCCTGAACGAGATCGACTGGCCGGAATCCACCAAGGAGATCCAGCGCAACTGGATCGGCAAGTCCACCGGCGTGGAGGTGGATTTCCAGCTGGTGGGCGGCGGCGCGTTCTCCATCTATACCACCTGCATTGAAACCATCTATGGCATCACCTTTATGGTCCTGGCCCCCGACGGCAAGATCGTCAAGGAGCTGATGGACCGGGTGGAGAACCGAGAAGAGGTCCAGGCCTACATCGACGAGACGGTAAAGAAGAGCGACATGGACCGCACCGAGCTGAACAAGGGAAAGACCGGCTGCCCCCTGAAGGGCGTGTACGCCATCAACCCGGTCAACGGCAAGCAGGTGCCGGTGTTCATCGGCGACTTCGTGCTGGCCAGCTACGGCACCGGCGCGGTGATGGCCGTGCCCAGTCACGATCAGCGCGACTTTGAGTATGCCGTGGCCCATAACATCCCCATGATCCAGGTCATCGAGGGACGGGACGTTTCCCAGTGCGCCTTTGAAAAGCAGGACTACCTGGGCAAGGGCTGCCGCCTGTGCAACTCTGAGGAGTTTACCGGCCTGACGGTGGAGGAGGCCAAGGAGGCCATCACCGCCAAGCTGGAAAAGCTGGGCGTCGCCCGCCGCAAGGTGAACTATCATTTCCGTGAGTGGATCTTTGCCCGCCAGCGCTATTGGGGTGAGCCGGTGCCCTGCGTATACACCCAGGATGGCAAGATCTATTTCGTCCCCGACGAGGAGCTGCCCGTGATCCTTCCCGAGCTGGAGGACTACAAGGGCAAGAACGGCCAGGCCCCCCTGGAGAATGCTACCGAATGGAAGAAGTATGACCATAACGGCATCCAGGGCACCCGCGAGACCTCTACCATGCCCGGCTCTGCCGGTTCCTCCTGGTATTACATGCGCTATATCGACCCAAAGAACGACAAGGAGTTCTGCAACCAGGAGCTGCTGAAGCACTGGATGCCTGTCGACCTGTACGTGGGCGGCCCGGAGCATGCGGTGGGTCACCTGATGTATTCGCGCATCTGGGACCGCTTCCTGTATGACCAGGGCCTGTCCCCGGTGAAGGAGCCGTTCCAGAAGCTGGTGCACCAGGGCATGATCCTGGGCGAGAACGGCATCAAGATGGGCAAGCGCTACCCGGAGTTCGTGGTCAACCCCAGCGATGTGGTGCGCGATTACGGCGCGGACACCCTGCGGCTGTATGAGATGTTCATGGGCCCGCTGGAGGTCTCCAAGCCCTGGAGCACCACCGCCGTGGTGGGCGCGAAGAAATTCATCAACCGCGTGTGGAATTTCTTCACCGAGTCGAAGAACATCACCGATGCCGACGACGGCAAGCTCACCAAGATCTACAACCAGACCGTGAAAAAGGTGACGAATGACTTTGAGGCCCTGGGCTTCAACACCGCCATCGCCCAGATGATGGTGTTCGTCAACGAGGTCTATAAGAACGGCACCTGCCCCAGAGCGTATGCCGAGGGCTTTGTCAAGATGCTTTCCTGCATCACTCCCCATGTGGGTGAGGAGATCTGGCAGCTCCTGGGCCACAGCGATACCATTGCCTACGAAGTCTGGCCCAGCTACGACGAGGAAAAGTGCCGCGACAGCGAGATCACCATGGCCGTCCAGGTCAACGGCAAGATGCGCGGCACCGTCGTTATGGATGCCGATCTGGAAAACAATCAGGTGATCGCCAACGTCCTGGCCGACGAAAAGATCGCCCGTTTCCTGGAAAAGCAGGGCGGCAGCGTGGTAAAAACCATCGTTGTCAGGAATAAATTGGTCAACCTGATCGTCAAGTAAGGTCCCGGTCATAAATAATTTGTAAAACACGAGGATTTTTCTTGACATTTGGGTATAAAACCATTATAATGTCAGAAGCCGATAAGGCCCTGAAAGCATCCTGGACATAGCCGGATGCGTCGGAGGGAGGGAAAACAATGTCTGAAATTCGCGTCAAGGAGAACGAGTCTCTGGAGAGCGCTCTGCGTCGTTTCAAGCGCAGCTGTGCCAAGGAGGGCGTCATCGCCGAGGTCAAGAAGCGCGAGCATTATGTCAGCCCCAGCCTGAAGCGCAAGCAGAAGTCTGAAGCTGCCCGCAAGAACAAGAGAAAGTTCTATTAATCCCTCATGATTGGTGCTCAAAATCCCCTCTGGATTTCCAGAGGGGATTTTTGCGCCTGTTTTATAGCAGCCTCGCCCATAGTGCATTGGATATGTAGGGCTGGAGGAAAAACATGATAAGAACGACGGAAGCGGTAACGATGTAAAAGTCCCGCGCGCTAGAGCCGGTCACCACATGCCTGGAAAAGCGGCAGGTGAGCCGCCGCGCAAGGAGAAAGCCCAGCGCCGCCCCGGCGGTGTTGGTGATCAGGTCGTTCACGTCGGTGGTTCGGAAGGTGAAGATCTGAGAAAACTCAATGGCGAAGCTCACAGCCAGCCCTGCCAGGACGGTTCGCTTCGCACTGCGAAACCTCCCCCACAGCATCGGCAGAAGAACGCCCAGCGGCACGAACAGAAGCACGTTCAGACAGGCGTTCTTAAAATCAGCTGCCAGGTCAAGAAACGGGATCAGATTCACCGTGAGATCCACCCTCAGCGTCGTCAGGTTCGGAAAGCCCACCAGGGCCAGGACGGCGGCAAGATACAGTCCAAACAAAATATAAAGGACAGTGCGCTTCCAGCTGTGGAAGCACAGCCTGTTCTCAATGACCAGAGCGGGCACAATAAAAACTGCCGCCGCAAGCATTTCAATCAGAGCCATATAAAATCGATACATCCTCTTGTTTCCTCTCTTTCCGTTTGGTTTTATTCTAATGAGAAAACCTTTAAGAAACAAGTGGCGGCTTCTTTAAGAAAATATTATGAAAGCGTCTCCCGGCAGAGGGTGTTGTATGCCCTAAAAGACTTCTTAATCAAGCGGTTGGGAAGTCTCTTAGAACACATAACCTAAAACCGAAGAAAGGAGCGCAAGCTATGAGAAAAAACGAGAAAATCACAGCTCTGTACGAACGACTGAGCCGTGATGACTTTGGCAAAGATGATGACCAACAGCGTGAGAGCAATTCCATATCCAATCAAAAGGCTATGTTGGAGGAGTTCGCCGCACGGCAGGGCTTTACAAACATTGTCCATTTCACGGACGATGGCATTAGCGGCACCTGCTTTGACCGTCCCGGATTTTTAGCAATGATGAAAGAAGTGGAAGCCGGGAATGTGGAGTACCTGTGTATCAAGGACATGAGCCGCATGGGTCGTGACTATCTGAAAGTCGGTCAGA
>ERZ857629.1923-NODE-1923-length-20841-cov-8.859280_pt1 | contig 20841 bp, 22 predicted proteins | sample MGYA00519700_ERZ857629 | MGnify/ENA primary metagenome ERZ857629 (study PRJEB31778, sample SAMEA3449351) | human gut metagenome | biome: human gut; feature: human-associated habitat; material: faeces | place: United Kingdom | collected 2010/2012 ...
ACTTTTCTATTTACTTTTCAATGTGCTTTATTTTTAATTAGAATAATTTACACAACTAATATATATCATTTTGTATTTTCTTGTCAAGTAGTTTTTGGAAATATATTTTTTATCCTTGTAGTACAAAAAGGTGAGTTTGATAAACTCGCCTTTTTAAGGTATATTTTGTTATCTGCCGCCACCGGCCACCTCCACCGGCCTCCGCCTCCGGCCGCCTCCAGAGAAGCCACCTCCAGCTCCAGAACCTGATGAATATGTGCTTGAATACATTCTTGAGGTTGATGTGCTTATTGAATTTATAAAGTTTGTGTTAAAGCCATTTGAGTTGTACATTGCATTAAATAATATCATATCGCTAATTGTGTCTTGATTATTTAGTTCTGGATATTTTACTTTTAATTGTTTTAGTACTTTATCTGCAATTCCAAATGCTGTTGCAAATACTAAGTATTTCTCCCATAAAACTAGTTCAGGTACTTCTCTTTCATTTAAGTATGAAAAATCTTCCATATACTTTTTAAAGGCTCTCCACTGTTCTCCTTCATTTATACCTTTTTGAGTAAATCCATTAAATCTTTTAATAATCTTAGACATAAGTACTATATCTATAATTGTTACTATTGTTCCAAATAAACCTAGAAGAAGTGACCAATCTATAAATTTGCTTTCTACAATATCAGTTGCAAATCCAATTCCCATCCATATTGCAAGAACAACCAAAACTAGTAAAACTACATACCCTACAAGTTTACCTATATATAGTTCACCCTTTTCTGCTCTTGTCTTGTCAAATTTTTCTTTTGAACTTGCTTCATCTTTAGAAATATCTTCAAACTTTTTCTCAAGGCTTGTTAATTTATTTGGATGTTTTCTTATATATTTTTCTAGGTCTTTCATTGTTAATACTTTTTCGTTATTTACTGAACTTAATAAATTTAAAACCCTTTTTTCATCTTCTTGTAAATCATCTGTTGGTTTTTCTTTAATTTCCATTTTGATAGTTTTATCTTCTTGTTCAACTTTTATATGTCCTTTTAAAGTTAAGTTTAAAATAGTTGCTGAAAACACCTGTGATAAAGACATTTGATTATATCCTTTATTTAATATAAATACCGCTTCTAATGGTGTTGCTGTTTTATCTGGAAGTTCTCTAAAATAATCCAGTTTTTTTTCTGGTTTAATTTTAGGGTTTTCTTTAAGTATTTGTTTATTTTTAGATATTTTTATTGTACTGAATACACATGCAGCAACTACTCCTGTAATTGCCAATATAATTATGATTTTCATATTTCTATCTCTTGCAGCTCTTCTCTCATTTGCCTCATTTGCCCATTCAGTTTCTTCTGCTATAATATCATCTAGTTTTTCTTTATATGATATATTTTCAAAAGATATGCCTTCAAACAAGTATGTTGGCATTGCAAGTCTTATTTCAACATAATTGTTAGGTTCGTATTTATCAAGATTAAATTTAACTGTGTTTGGCGAAATAATATTTACCTCTCCATTTAAGTATTTTGTATGTCCCCATACTCTTAAATGTTCTAGTTCTTGAACATCTGCTGGTAGTTTTATTGTTCCTGTAATTTTGTATGCTGAAATTTCAAATGTATCTCCTAAGAATTTCCAATATAGTTCGGCACAGTCTGCATATTCATGTATTACATCTTCTACAGTATATTTAATTTGATACTTTCTATGAGTATAACCATCTATGCTTACTCCCCAAGCAATTTCATATTCTCCTTTATTATTTGTTCCTGCAAAGAAATAATCTTTTGGCAAATGATATTCCCATTCACTTGCTTTATAAAAAGTCTTGCTCTGCCCGTTTGTAATATCTTTTACAGAAACGTTTTTAATTCCGGAATACTTTGTGTCGTCCTTAATAAATGTTTTGTATAAAGTATTAGTTTCAGAAATGTTAATATCCCAAGTTTCAACAACATCCATACTACCATCATCATTAATCTGTGCTTGGAAATCTAGGTTATCCAAACCCAAATCAGCTTCTGACCTAGTTTCGCCTAAAAGAATTAAAACTAATGCTAATACAAAAGTTAATAATATTTTCTTTAGTTTCATAATATCACCCTTTTCGTTTCATATTATATTATATATTTATGTTAAAAGCAATATATTTGCATTAGATAATAAAAAGAGGCATTGCCCCTTTTTATTATCTATTTGTTATTTCTTCTAACTTTAACAGTTCATCCCATCTCTTATCAACTTCTTTTTGGAATTCTTCTATCATCCACTCATTACCTGGTTTAAACATATGTTTAAATCTTTTTTGTGGTCTTAAAAATTCTTCTATTGGAAGTTTATTTGCTGGTTTGTAATTTACAATGTATTTTCCGTCTATTACTTCATATAGTGGCCAATAGCATGTTTCTACTGCTAGTTTATTAATTTTCATTAAGTCTTCTGTTGGATATCCCCAACCTCTTGGACATGGTGTTAATACATTTAGGAAACATGGTCCTTCTGTATATATTGCTTTTTCAGATTTTTCGTATAGGTCTTTAAAATTGTTTACAGCTATTGTTTGTGCTACATATGGTAAATGGTGTGATGCCATTATTTCTGTTAAGTCTTTTCTTGATTGCATCTTTCCTGGAATTACTGTACCTGCTGGAGATGTTGTTGTATCTGCAAATTTTGGTGTTGCTGATGAACGTTGTATACCTGTGTTCATATATGCTCCATTATCGTAGCATACATATACCATGTCGTGTCCTCTTTCCATTGCTCCTGATAAGCTTTGAAGCCCTATATCATAAGTTCCTCCATCTCCTCCAAATGCTATAAATTTTGTATCTTTATCTGATAGTTTTCCCTGCTTTTTCATTGATTTATATGCAGCTTCTGCTCCTGATAGAGTTGCTCCTGCACATTCAAATGCTGTGTGTATAAAAGAATCTGTCCAAGATGTGTATGGATAAATAAATGTTGAAACTTCCATACAACCTGTAGCTGTGCATACTACTGCATGGTCATCATTTTTTAATGCTCTTAAAACCATTCTTCCAACTACTGGTGCTCCACAACCTGCGCACATTCTGTGACCTGCTGTAAATCTTGATTTTTTATTTGCTACTACTTCTTTTAAATTATATGCCATTAGTCTTCCCTCCTTAATCCAAGGTATCTATATGGATTTTCTACTTTTCCTGTTTCTGCAACTGCTTGTAAGTCTCTATATACTTTTTCTATATCATCAGACTTTGTATCTCTTCCACCTATTCCATAGATATAGCTTAGTGTTGGAACATTAACATCAGCTATATACATTCCAGATGTTACATCAGTAAATAATGGTCCCCCACAAGCATTTAACCCATCTGCCTTATCTAGAACTGCCACTGCTTTTGCTTTTGATAAGCTCTTAGCAATTTCTTCTGCTGGAAATGGTCTAAATACTCTTATTTTTAGAACTCCAGCTTTTATGCCTTCTTCTCTTAATTTATCTGCTGTGAACTTTGCTGTTCCTGCTGTTGAATTCATACATACTATAACATATTCTGCATCTTCCATTCTATATTCTTCAATAAAGCCATATTTTCTACCTGTTGCTTTTTCAAAATCTTTTGCAACATCTAATATAACTTGTTTTGCGTTTTTCATTGCTTCTGCTTGTTGTGCTTTGTGCTCAAATAAATATGCTTGTAAGTCTAAAGGTCCTATAGCTATTGGCTCTTTATCATTTAACAAGTAATGTTCTGGTTTATATGTTCCTACAAAGTTTTTAACAAATTCATCATCTTCTAATTCAATATTTTCTATTGAATGTGATGTTATAAATCCATCTTGGCATACCATTAAAGGTAGCATTACATTTGGGTTTTCAGCTATTCTATGAGCCATAAGAAGATTATCATATGCTTCTTGGTTATTTTCTGAAAATAACATTACCCAGCCTGCATCTCTTACTCCCATTGCATCTGAATGGTCGTTATGGATATTTAATGGTCCTGATACTGCTCTGTTTACAAGTGACATTACTATAGGTAATCTTAAACTTGAAGCAATATATATCATCTCCCACATTAAAGATAAACCATTTGCAGATGTAGCTGTCATAGCTCTTGCTCCTGCAGCTTCTGCTCCTATACAGGCACTCATTGCACTATGTTCACTTTCTACTGCAACAAATTCTGTATCTACTGTTCCGTTACTAACAAATGTTGAAAAATATTGTGGTATTTCTGTTGATGGTGTTATTGGAAATGCTGCAACTACATCTGGATTTATTTGTTTCATAGCTGTTGCTGCTGCTTCATTACCACTTAAACGTTCTCTAATTGACATTTCTATTTCCTCCTTTATTTCATTTCAATTGCACCAAATGGGCATACTTTTGCACATACTCCACAGCCTTTGCAGTAATCATAATTAAAGTCTGTTCTTTTTTGGTCTTCTCCTACTGGTATTGCGTCATCTGGGCATACTGGGAAGCATAATCCACATTGCTTACATTTTTCACTTAAGAAAACTGGCTTTGTACTTCTCCAATCTCCTGTTTTAAATTCTCTTGCATTTCCTGCTGTATAAATTGTTCCACCTTCTGTTAATTTTTCCATTGGTGTTTTTGTGTTTATTTCTGTCATACCTTTTCAACCTCCTTCAAAGCCATTTCTAGTGCTTTCATATTTCCTTCTATAACTTCTGGTTTTTTAGCAAATTTGTGTTTAAATGAACCTTGCATATCATTTAAAAATTCTTCATCTGTCATAATTTTACTTACCTTTACAATTGCTGCAAGCATTGGAGTATTTGGGAAATATTTACCTAAAGTTTCCATAGATATTTTTCTTGCATCTATTTTATATATTTCTCCTTCATATCCTTTTAAATGTTCTTTTAAGAACTCACTATCTTTTGTTGTATTAATTACAATTGCTCCAGTAGGCTTTAAACCTGCTGTTACATCAACACTTTCTAATAAAGTATCATCAACAACTACAACATAGTCTGGTTCATAAATGTTACTGTGAATTGTTATAGGTTTTGTGCTAATTCTGTTATATGCAGTAATTGGAGCTCCCATTCTTTCTGGTCCATATTCCGGGAAGCCTTGAATATATTTTCCTGTATTAAAAGCTGCATCAGCCAACAGTAATGATGCCGTTTTAGCACCCTGTCCTCCACGTCCATGCCATCTAATTTCGATTAATTCGTTCATTAAAACAAACCTCCTTTAAGAAATTTCTACGTTCACAGTATATATCGAAATGAAAAAAATGTCAATGGTGGTGTAAAAATTTTATTATTCTATAAAACTTTTCTACTCTTGTGAAAATCTCCCTATTTTAATACCATTTTCACGTTTTTGCAATGTTTTTGCAAGATTTTATCACGTTTTTTCAAGCATTTTTAATCTTTTTATCACATTTTTGTAAATCATTTTTATTTACAATAAAAAAATACAAACTGCAAGTATTTTTGCAATTTGTTTTTTAAGATTACACTTCCATTATTATTGGTATTAACATTGGCTCTCTCTTTGTTTTTTTGTAAATATAATTTCCTAATTCTTCTCTTACTACTAGTTTTAGTGTTGCCCAATCTGTTATGTGTTTTTCTTCGCATTTTGATAGTTCTTCTCTTAGTAAGTGTTTTATTTCTTCCATTAAGTTTTCTGATTCTCTTACATATACAAAGCCACGGCTTATTACGTCTGGTCCTGAGACGATTTTTCCGCTTCTTGAGTCCATTGTTATTACTACAACTATTAAGCCATCTTGAGATAATTTTTGTCTATCTTTTAGTACTATGTTTCCAACGTCTCCTACACCTAATCCATCTACTAATACTTTTCCTGATGTTACATGTCCTGTAAATTTAGCTTCGTTTTCGTTTAGTTCTAGTACTTTTCCATTTTCTGTTAAGAATATGTTTTCATGTGGTATTCCAAGTAATTTTGCTGTTTCGGCATGTGCTATTAATTGTCTGTATTCTCCATGAACTGGTATGAAGAATTTTGGTTTTACAAGCGTTAGCATTAGTTTTTGTTCTTCTTGGCATGCATGTCCTGAAACGTGTATGTCTTGAAGTGCATTGTAAATAACTTCTGCTCCAATGCTCATTAAGTCATCTATAACTTTTGAAATATATTTTTCGTTTCCTGGTATTGGGTTTGCAGATATTATTATTAAGTCATTTGGTGTTATTTGAACCTTTCTATGTTCTCCTGATGCCATTCTTGTTAATGCAGACATTGGTTCTCCTTGGCTACCTGTTGTTATTATAACTAAGCTATCATCCGGATATGATTTTATGCTATCTATATCTATAAACACATTATCTGGCACTTTGATATATCCAAATTTTCTTGCAGTTTCTATCATGTTGCACATACTTCTTCCACATACTGCAACTTTTCTTTTATATTTTACTGCTGAATTTACAATTTGTTGAACTCTGTGCACATTTGATGAGAATGTTGCTACAACAATTCTTTTTGTACAATTTACAAATAGCTTGTCTAGTATATCTCCTACTGTGCTTTCAGACATTGTATATCCTTTTCTTTCAGCATTTGTACTATCAGACATAAGTGCTAATACACCTTTATTTCCAAGTGCTGCAAGTCTTCCTAAATCGATTATTTCTCCATCTATTGGTGTATAATCTATTTTAAAGTCTCCTGTGTGTACTATAGTTCCTACTGGTGTATGAATTGCAAGTGCACATGCATCTGGAATACTGTGTGTTATTCTTATAAATTCAACTTTCATTGAACCTAAAGTAATTGTTTGACCTGGTCTTACTTCTTTTAGCCTTGTACTTCTTAATAAATTGTGTTCTTCTAGTTTATTTGATATTAAACCTGCTGTTAATTTTGTTGCATATATTGGCACATTTATTTGTTTTAATAAATATGGTATGCCACCTATATGGTCCTCATGTCCGTGTGTAATAACTAGTCCTCTAATTTTATCTTTGTTTTTCTCTAAGTATGTTATATCTGGTATAACTAAGTCTACACCTAGCATGTCGTCCTCTGGGAAACCAAGCCCACAGTCCACAATTATTATATCGTCTTCATATTCAATAACTGTAATGTTTTTTCCAATTTCTAATAACCCACCAAGTGGAATTATTTTTAAATTTGATTTTTTAAATACTCCTTTTTCCTCTCTTTTGTTTGGTTTTGTTTTTATTCTTGTTTTCGTTTGTTTTGTAATCTCTTCCATTTTATTCTTTCTCTCCTCCTATTTTTTCTTTGATTTACTCGTATGCTCCTAAAAGCTCCTTTCTAAAAATTAATTTCCGCATCAAACACAATAGAACAAAAGTCTCTCCCTTGTTCTTTTTTACATATTTTATTTTACCCGAATACTACTTTTATTAAACATCTATAAATCTCAAATTGGCCTAAAACGGCACCACTTTTATTATTATACTACTTTTTCTTCTGGAAGTCAAATTTGATGGCAAACAAAAAGACCTACCTTTTTAGGTAAGTCTTTCTTATCTTATTTTGCATAGTCTACTGCTCTTGTTTCTCTTATTACATTTACTTTTATTTGTCCTGGATATTCCATTTCACTTTCAACTTTTTGTGCAACTTCTCTTGCCATTGTTACCATTTGACTGTCTGATACTTTTTCTGGTTTTACTACTAATCTTATTTCACGTCCTGCTTGGATTGCATAAGATTTTTCTACTCCTTCAAAAGAATCTGCTATTGATTCTAGTTTTTCTAGTCTCTTGATATATGTTTCTAAAGTTTCTCTTCTTGCTCCAGGTCTTGATGCTGATATTGCATCTGCTGCTTGTATTAAAACAGCTTCTATTGTTTTTGGTTCAACGTCTCCATGGTGTGCTTCTACAGCATTTATGATTATATCATTTTCTTTGTATTTTTTAAGTACATCTACACCAATTTGTACGTGTGTTCCTTCCATGTCGTGGTCTAAAGCTTTTCCTATATCATGTAATAAGCCTGCTCTTCTTGCTATTCTAGGGTCTAGTCCTAATTCTTCTGCCATTATTCTAGCTAGGTTTGAAACTTCTATTGAGTGGTTTAATACATTTTGTCCATAACTTGTTCTGTATTTTAATTTTCCAAGTAGTTTTACTAAGTCTGGGTGTAAGCCATGTACTCCTGTTTCTAGTACTGCTCTTTCTCCTTCTTCCTTAATAATTTCTTCTACTTCCTCTTTAGCCTTTTCAACCATTTCCTCAATTTTAGCTGGATGAATTCTTCCATCTTCAATTAAGTTTTCTAAGGCTATTCTTGCAACTTCTCTTCTTAATGGATCAAATCCCGAAAGAATAACTGCTTCTGGAGTGTCGTCTATTATTAAGTCAATTCCTGTTAAAGTTTCAAGCATTTTAATGTTACGACCTTCTCTTCCTATTATTCTTCCTTTCATGTCATCATTTGGAAGTGCTACAACAGATACTGTTGTTTCTGATGTATGGTCTGCTGCACATTTTTGTATAGCATAACCTATAAGTTCCTTAGCTTTTTTATTTGCAGTTTCCTTTGTTGCTTGCTCTGCTGCTTTTATTAATGCTGCTTTTTCGTCGCTTAAGGTTCTATCTAACTGTTCAAGCAATATCTTTTTTGCTTCTTCTCTTGATAAGCCTGCAATTCTTTGCAATTCTGTAAGTTGCTTATCATACATTTCATCAAGAGATTTCTTTTTCTTGTCTAAGTCTTGAATGTTTCTTTCAAGCTCCTTTTCCCTTCTCTCAAAGTTATCAGAACGTCTCTCTAACGCTTCCTCTCTTTGGAATAATCTTTTTTCTTGTTGTTGAACTTCGCCTCTTCTTTCTTTAATCTCCTTATCTAATTCATTTTTTGACTGTAAAACTTCCTCTTTAGCTTTTAGAATTTCTTCTTTTCTAGCGTTTTCTGCTTCTTTTCTAGCATTTGATAAAATTCTATTTGCTTCACTTTCTGCGCTTTTAATTTTAGATTCAGCTGATTTTTTTCTAACCATTATTCCAACTGGAATAAAAATAGCTGCTGAGATAAGAAAGGTGATTATGGCTACTATAGTTACATTCATAAAAACACCTCTTTACTTATTAAATTTTCAATGTTCAGATTTATTATATATATCTATTTTCTAATATATTTAATTTTCTGTACGTATATATTTTACATTTAATCTTGCTTTATGTCAATAGAAATGTGGAAATTTTTTTCCATATTCTCTTCCTTTTTTCGAGTTTTTGTGATAAAATGTGATAAGTTAATTAATAAGTGAGGTTTGATGTTTATGGAACTAAAAAAATGTGTTAGATGTGGCTGTTTCTTTGCTACAAATGGTGATGTTTGCTGTAATTGTGCTTCTAAGGATAAACATGATATTTATGCTTTAAATAATTATATTGTTAATTCTACTGATATACCTTCTGTTGATAGTTTATCTTACAATACAGGCGTTTCAGCTAAGAATATCAACCGTTTTATAGAAAATAATATTATTGATAAATTTTAATTAAAAGTCTTGCTAAAACAGCAAGACTTTTTAATTTTTCTCCTCTATTAATTCTTCATTTAATCTTTTTATTGCTTTTGTTTCTATTCTTGAAACATATGAACGTGATATCCCAAGTATTTTTGCTACTTCATTTTGTGTTTTTGGCTTTTTACCTCCGAAGTCCGAAACGCAGTTCTATTATTATTTGTTCCCTTTTCTTTAATACTGATTTTATCTTTTCATAAATTTGTTTCATTTTTAATTTAAAATCTATCTCTTCTTCTATATTTTTTTCATCATTTTCTAGAATATCAATTAACGATATTTCATTATCATCTTTATCTTTTCCAATAGGTTCATTTAAATATACTTCTGCACCTAATTTCTTAGTACTTCTTAAATGCATTAATATTTCATTTTCAATACATCTTGAAGCATATGTAGCAAGCCTTACGTTTTTATCTAGGTTAAATGTATTTATTCCTTTTATAAGGCCTATTGTTCCTATTGAGATTAAATCATCTAATTCCAAATTTGGTACATTATATTTTTTGCATATGTGTGCAACAAGCCTTAAGTTTCGCTCTATTAGTACATTTCTTGCCTCTTCATCTCCCCCGCATATATCTCTCTAAATATACTTTTTCTTCTTCTTGTGATAATGGCTCTGGAAACAGGCTATTATTAGATATATAGCCTAGAACAAAAAAAGCTGTTTTGCAAAATTCAATGAAGCTTGTTAAAAAACCTAACAAAAAAAGCACCTCCATTTACCTATTTTCATTATATGTTTAAGGTAAATAAAAGTGCCTGACCGTTTTGAGTTTATTTTAAGAGAAATTTGTATTCTATGTTAAATAGTGGTATAATATCTATAGATGTAGCTTTTAGCTATTATTTTATATTTGATGGAGAGAGGAATTTATTTTATGGACTATACCATACCTGAAAATTTAGGCAAGGAACTAGATGAACTCTTGACACCCATTTTAGGTAACCACTTTCAAATTGAAAGAAATCACCATGGGTTCTACTTTATTCATGCTAGTTCCGGTCATGTTTTCACCATTCATGGTAATGAATCAGAAAAAAGGCATGAACACAAAGACTCTAACCACAAAATTGGTTAATCTTTCCTAGCAGTTACGATTGTAACTAAAAAGCACATAAAGCTTAAAAACTCTATGTGCTCTTTTTTATTAGTTTTTCTATTTCTTTATAAATCTTTTCATTTACATCTTTTATTGCAATTTTTTCTGCATTTTTTGCCATTTGAACTTGCTTTTGTTTATCTGTTATTATATTTTTTATTTCGTTGTTTAGTTTTTCTGATGATAATTCTTTATCCAATACAATTCCTGCTGCATCTACGTTTGCTAGTACTCTTGCATTGTATTCTTGATGATTTTCTGTTGCATATGGATATGGTATAAATATTGCAGGTTTACCACATTTTGCAACTTCGGTTATTGTCATTGCTCCGCTTCTACTAACCACTAAATCTGCCAAATTTAAGACCTCTTCCATATTGTATATGTATGGCACTACCGCTGTGTTATATAGCTCTTTTATGCTGTTTCTTACTTCTTCATATTTCTTTTGTCCAACTGCCCAGATTATTTGGTAATCGCTATTTAATTTGTTATTTATTATATCTATAAAGCATTTGTTTATTGATTCTGCTCCTTGGCTTCCTCCAAATACAGTAACCACTGGCAAATTATTATTTATTTTAAATTGCTTTTTAATGGTTTGTTTTTGTTCTTCTGTTAAATCTATTTTATTAACTTTTGTTGGAGTTCCTGTAACCACAACATTTTTTGCCTTTGGAAGGCGTTTTTTTGCATCTTCAAAACCAACTAAAACTGTATCTGTTTTTTTAGATAAAACCTTTACTGCAACACCCGGAAAAGCATTGCTTTCATGTATTACTGTAGGTATTTTATATTTGAATGCCCCTGAAAATACAGGTCCACAAATATATCCACCTGTTCCTATTACAATATCTGGTTTTATTTCTTTTATTATATTTTTAGCTGTCTTGTAGCTTTTCAAAGTTTTGCATGCATTTTTAAAATTACTTAAGCTTATCTTCCTTCTAATTCCATATGCTTCAATAGTTTTTAATTTATATCCGCTTCTTGGGACTAAATCATTTTCTAGCCCTCTTGGAGTACCAATAAAAGTTATATCAGCATTTGGATAATGCTTTTTTATTTCATTTGCTATTGCTATTCCTGGGTTAATATGCCCACCTGTTCCAGCTGCTGCAATAATTACTTTCATAAAATATTTCCTCCTAAATTTTGCTTCCTTGCCTTGAGATATTCAGAAGCACTCCGGACTGCTGCAAGTAGAATTATGAGTGATGTTCCTCCATAACTAAAGAATGGCAAAGCTATTCCTGTTACTGGTATTGATGATGTAACAACTGCAATGTTCATTATTGCTTGGAACCCTATTAATGCTGTTATTCCACATGCTAGCAAACTTCCAAACATATCTGGTGCTTTCATAGAGATTAGTATTCCTCTCCAAATAAATATTGCAAATAACGCTATAACTAATATACACCCAACAAACCCTAGCTCCTCTGCTAAAACTGCAAATATGTAGTCATTATGTGGTTCTGATATGTATAAGTATTTTTGTCTACTGTTTCCAAGTCCTACTCCAAAAAGTCCTCCAGAACCAATTGCATATAGTCCTTGTATTATTTGCCAACCTGTATCTAATGGATCTGCCCATGGGTTTGCAAATGCTATTAATCTTTTTAATCTATATGCACCTATTCCAAATTCCTTTGCAAGAACATATAATGCTGTTGAACCTAAAACTGCTCCTGTTCCTCCAAAAATCGCAAAATGAGATATTTTGCAACCTGCCATAATCATCATAACTGATATTGTAATAATTATTATTGCTGAAGCACTTAAGTGTGACTGTACAACTAAAAGTATAGCTATTGCTGGTGCTGCAAAAAGTAATAATGGTTTAAAAAAGCCTTTTCCTAAGCTTTTTAGTTCTCCTCTATGTATTGTAAGATATGCTGCAAAAAAGATTATTAACCCAAGTTTTGTAATCTCTGATGGCTGTATTGTTCCAAAAACCGGGAATTTTATCCATCTTAATGCACCATTTACATTAACACCTATCCCAGGAATTAAAACTGCTGCAAGCCCTACTATTGAAATTACCCAAATTGGTTTATAAAATTTTGCAAGTATTTTATAATCGATTTTTGATATTACATACATAACAAATAGGCCAAGCCCTGCTGCTATTGCTTGTTTGTATGCATATGTGTAACTACTAGATGTAGATGAAAGCGACATTGGTGAACTTGCAGAAAGTACCATTGTTATTCCCATGCCTAAAAGTATTAATACATCTAGAAACAATATGAAATCAAATGGTTTATTCTTATCGCTTTGTTTGCGAACATTACTCGCTACTGCATTTGTTTTTGTTTTCATAAATACCTCTCTTATTTATATACTATGTTTCTTTTGTTTATATAGAACAAAGACCTATAATGCAAAGCATTAGTGTGAATATGCAAAATATTGATACTACTTTGTTCTCGTTCCAGCCTGATAATTCAAAATGGTGATGTAATGGTGCCATTTTGAATAATCTTTTTCCTCCAGTTCTTTTGAAATATATAACTTGCAATACTACTGATAGTGTTTCTACAACTGGTATTGCTGCTATTATTAGAAGTATTAGTGGCATTTGTAAATACAAAGCCATTGCTGAGATTACACCTCCGTAATAATAACGAACCTGTATCTCCCATAAATACTTGTGCAGTGTTTAGGTTAAATATTAAAAAGCCTAAACATGCTCCAACTATAATGCTTCCAAATACTACAATTTCCTTAACATCTAAGATAATTGCAATTACTGTTAAGCAAGTTGTTATAATTGCTGAAATGCTTGTACTCAATCCATCTATTCCATCTGTTAAATTTACTGCATTTGTTGTTCCAAGCATTACAAAAATTGCAAATGGAATATATGCAAGAACTGGCAATACTATCTCCTTCTTTGAGAAAGGAATTATTGTTGTTGTTCCTAAGTTTACACCTTTTAGTAAGTATAGTGTAAATAGCACGGCTATTATAAGTAGTCCAAGCATTTTTTCTGATGGTTTTAGTCCTTTAGTATTTTTAAGTACTAATTTTTTATAATCGTCTATAAAGCCAATAAGTCCAAAGCCTATTGATATAAGCAATAATGGGAACAGTCTTTTTCCAACTTCTGGGTCTGTTTTAGAATAATAAATATATCCACCTATTGTTCCTATAATTATTCCTGCTGCTATAATTATTCCTCCCATTGTTGGTGTTCCTTTTTTACCTAAATGGCTTTCTGGTCCATCATCTCTTTCTATTTGTCCTATTTTGAATTTTCTAAGTATAGGTATTATAAATATTGCTAGAATTACTGTTGCGGCAAATGAAACAAACAGTATTCTTGTTTGGAAATACAATTTATATTACCTCCTTTATAATTTCTCTTTCGTCATAATGATGTTTTACTCCATTTATTTCTTGATATGTTTCATGTCCTTTTCCAGCAAGTACTATTATATCATTTTTGCTTGCCATGTTAATTGCATATTTTATTGCTTCTGTTCTATTAACTATTTTTTTGTATTTTCCTTTTGCTTTTTTAGCTCCAACTTCTATTTCGTTTACTATTGTATCTGGATCTTCTGTTCTTGGGTTATCTGAGGTTATTATTGTAAAGTCTGCAATATTTGTTGAAATTTGTCCCATTATTGGTCTTTTAGTTTTATCTCTATCTCCACCACAACCAAATACTGATATTACTTTTCCTCTTGTATAGCTTTTTACAGCACTTAATATGCTTTGAAGACTTTCTGGTGAATGTGCATAATCAATCATTATTGTTAAACCTTTTTTGTTATCTACAAGTTCGCTTCTTCCTGGAACTCTAACATTTAATAAAGCTTCTTTTATTGTTTCTGCATCCACTCCTAATTTACTTACAACACTTATTGCTGCTAAAGAGTTATAAACACTGAATCTTCCTGGAATTCCTGTTTTTACTCTTTCATTTTTCCCATTTATTTTAACTTTGAAATCTACACTTGAGTTTGTTATTGTTATATCTTTTGCAATTAGGTCTGCTTCGTTATCTATACCATAAGATTTTATGTTCTTTTCTGGTAATAATTTTTTTATTTTTGATACTCTAAAATCATCTGCATTAATAAAACTTGCTTTACTTCTTTCTATTAGTTTTAATTTTGAATTGAAGTAATCTTCCATATCTGGGTGTTCGTGGTCACTTATATGGTCTTCTGAAAAGTTTGTAAATACACCTATATCAAAGTCACATCCATCTACTCTGTGTAACTTTAATGCTTGTGAAGAAACTTCCATAATGGCATATTCTGCACCTGCTTCTACCATATCATTAAATAACTTTTGTAGTTCTAAACTATCTGGTGTAGTACGTGAACTTTCACCTAGGTTCTTACCACATATATAGTTTGCAACTGTTCCAATTAGCCCTACTTTTTTACCTTGTGCTTCTAATATTGCTTTAATCATAAATGTTGTTGTTGTTTTACCCTTTGTTCCTGTTACACCTATTAGTTTAAGCTTTTTTGATGGGTTCTTGTAAAAATTGCATGCTGCTTTTGCTGCTGCTATTCTTGTATCTGGTGCCATAATAATTGTTACATCATCTGTTACATCTTCTTTGCTTATTTTAGCACCTTCTTGTACCATAATAGCAGAAGCTCCATTTTCTATTGCTTGTTTTATATATTTATGTCCATCTGTTGCAAAACCACTTATTGCAATGAACATAGTATTTTTACTTACTTTTCTTGAATCACTTTCTATTGCTTGAATGTCTAAATCAAGGTTACCTCTAGCTTTTAAACCTTCTATACCTAAAATAATAGATTTTAACTCCATCTTTATTCCTCCCAATAATTCATTTTACCATTATCTATTATAATATCTTTTTTCAAATTTGTATAGGTTTTTGGTAAAATTTGTACATTTTTTAATTAAGTATATACTTTTATAAAGCAAAATAGAACCTTGATTTAGGTTAGATATTTATTGCTGTAAAAAAACAAATTGCAAACATTTTTGCAATTTGTTTTTTAATTGTATTTTTATATATTCCTACCATTATTTTAGTTTTTTAATCTCTTCTTGGCTTAAACCCGTTACTTTGCTAATGAGTTCTATATTGACATTTTCTTTCAACATGTTTTGTGCTATTTTAATTTTTTCCTCAGTTCTTCCTTTTGCCCTTCCATTTTCTTCACCTTGCCTATATCCTTCATCTTGTGCATACTCTATTGAGGCTTGTTCATCTCTTATGTACTTTTCTTTTAACTCTGCTATTCTTCTAAGCTTTTCATTGCCACTTACTTGCTCTAATTCGTCTATGGCTTTATTTATATCCTTATTCTCTTTCATAATTTGAACTACCTCCTTTTGGTTTGGGTTATCTAAAAATAACATCCATTGGCATATGGTATTACTTGGGTTTGTCTTATACATCCTTCTTGCCTTCGGCAATTCTATTATAATTAATTCTAGTCTATCTGTCAATATTCTCTTTCCTGTTATTTCATCTCTTATTTGCCATTTTACTCCTATTTCCTCCATTCTTCTTAATTGCAACAAAAATCGTTCGTCAAAACTTTACATATTTCGACAAACGATTTTTTTATTTATACAGTTGAAATTAAAAAAATTTCCACACTAGATAATACACTATCTCTTCGCCTAAAGTTATTCTACAACTCCTGGTATATCAGACCTTAGAGGAACTACAGCTCGAAGAGAAATAGAATTGCCACGTTTACCGCCATCAGAATCGTAATAATCCGAACTTTTGTACGCGAAACCAAAAGACACACGCCCTGGACCAAATCTAGCCAGACTGCTAGTCACAAAAACTCCACGAGAAGCCAGCCAGTATGATTTATCATTTCTGCTTCCAAATATTATCTCTTTTTCTTTATCTGTAAATGTTGTATTTTCTGATGCTTTATACCAATACCCATTTAATAAAACTTCTCCAAAATTCTCTTCTGTATCTTTTCCATCTGGTGTTAAATGACTATTCTTTATTGTATTCCAAATTTCTGTAGGTAGCTCACTTAATTTCGTTGTTAAATTATTTGTTGTTTGTACGTTGTTATCTTTATCATAGTACATTCCTCCTACTGGTATATATTGTAAGCAATTATTTACATCTTCTATTGTCATTCCTCTGGCTTCCTCTCCATATAGTTCTTTACACATTCTATTTATTTCTTCTATACAATTATTATATGATGCCGCCCCATATAATGTAATTTTTCCTGCCGTTGGTTCTTTTGTTGTTATTAATAATGTTTCGTTTGTTCCGTTTTTATCAACATCTTCAACACCTAATACTACCCATTTTGTATTACTATCTTTATTTATAGATTGTGAAGTCATCGGTACCTCAACAGGTACTCCTGCCGCAATTTTTATTTTTCCTTTTACACTTAATGATGCTAATTTTACATTTCCATTTAATGCTCGTGCTGTTGTCTCTCCTGTGTATCCCCCTGCTTTTTCTGCACTTATACTTGAACTTCCCTTTCCATTATCTATATAATTTATTTCTTGTCCTATTGTTAATTTTACATTACAATGTTTACACTCTAAATCATCCCCTGTTCTTGTCCAGTTATGTGTTTCCTCTTCTATCATTCCTTTTTCTTTTAAATATTCATCTATTGAAGCATATTTTTTACCACCTATTTCTATTGCTTCTCCCTTTCCTTCTTCTTCTGCTGCTGTTTTATATTTATCTACTGTCTTTTCTGCTGTCCCTATTAAGTTACTTTTTATTACTACATTCACACTCACTGCTACCAATATTAACATTACTACTATTGTTATTATTAACGCAACTAGCGTTATACCTTTGTTTTTTCTCATTTTCAATCTACTCCTTTTTCTTATATTCCTTGTACTTATCAGCCAAACGCAGGAGTTATATATTTTTTTCGAAAGAAAACAATCGAAGAATCAACGGCTTCACTCGTGACCCTCGTAGCCATTTCGATTTTTTCTTGAGAACAAAACATATATAACTCAAGGCGAGATTTGGCGGACTTTACAGTACAAAATCACTAAAAACGCATACCAATTTTCATTTTTATTCTATAATAAAAAATTACAAATTGCAAGTGTTTTTGTAATTTGTAATATAATTGTAATAATTAATAACAAGCCTATATAAAGCAACATAGAACCTAAAGACTTAGGTTCTATTGCTTTATTGTTTCCTTATAATACTTTGTTATTAGTTCATCTAATTTTACACTTAACTTATATACTACTTCATAATCTTCTCCGTTTATAATACTATTATTTAGTTCTTCTCGTAACTTAAGGATTTGTTTATTTAACATTCTAAGCACTCCCCTTTTTTCTATTGTTTGTCTTCTGCTTGTTAATAAAATACCATATTTTTACAAAAACGTCAATATAAAATAGCGAAAAAGTTAAAATTTTGTGAAATTTCGTATGTCTTTTTTCCTTATTTTTCATAGTTTTGCACTGTTTTTCATTTTTTTATTTTGCTATTTGCCAATTAATTTGAATTTCCGACATTTTTCCATATTTTTCCAGGTTTTGTGAATGAAAAAAGAGCTTTAGCCCTTTTTTTATTATTCAATTCCGTATTTTTTCTTGAATTTATCTGCTCTTCCTCCAGTTGTTTCTCTTTTTAAGTTACCTGTCCAGAATGCATGGCAGTTAGAGCATATATCTACTTTTAAATCTTTTTTTGTTGAACCAACTTTATATACTTTTCCACAAGCACATGTTATAGTTGTTTCTTCATATTGTGGTTGTATGTCTTTTTTCATTTAGACTTCACTCCTTCTTTTTAATCTATTTGCTAATGTAGCTCTAAGTTATGTTTTATTAGCTGTTTGTTCCTTTTTATACTTTTCTTGTAAGTTGTTTACAACTTGATAAAAAGATACTTTATATGAAAGTTTTGAAATTATGTTCCACAAGCATGCGATTATTAATATTATTAAGCATATTTTTTTCCATGATTTTGCAAGCATAATTCTCATCTCCCTTTACTTATACTAATTCGATTATAACTTTTTCTGCTGAGTCTCCTCTTCTTGGACCCATTTTGTATATTCTTGTGTATCCGCCTTGTCTTCCGGCATATTTTGAAGCTAACTCTCCAAAAAGTTTTGCTGGTAAATCTATTTTGTTTCCATCTTTGTCTTTTACTTTGTTTGTGTTTGCCATTATTTTTCTTCTTGCATTTAATCTAGATGGCATATCTTTTTGTCTTTTTTCAGTTGTTTCTACTTTAACAACTCTTAAATATTCTTTACCATTTTTGCTTGTAACTTTTTCTAATTCTTTGTTACCTTTACTATCTAATTTTGCTTTAACAACTTTTTGATCAACTGTTTCAAAGTTATCCTTTTCTTTTATTGCAAGAGCTATTAAATTTTCAGCTAAACTTCTAACTTCTTTTGCTCTAGCTTCAGTTGTTTCTATTCTTCCATATACTAATAAATCAGTTGTTAAGTTTTTAAGCATTGCCATTCTTTGGTCTGTTGTTTTACCTAATTTTCTAGCCAATTTTTTCAGCCTCCTCTTTCTTTATTCTTCTTCAGAAGCAAAGTTTAATTCTAATGAATGTAATTTATTTGTAACTTCATCTAGTGATTTTTTACCTAGATTTCTTACTTTCATCATATCTGCTTCTGTCTTATTTGCTAAATCTTGAACTGTTGATATTCCTGCTCTCTTTAAGCAGTTGTATGATCTTACAGATAATTCTAAGTCTTCTATTGGCATTTCTAATATTCTTTCTCTCTTAGATTCAGCTTTTTCTACCATAACTTTAGTATTTTTAGCTGTTTCTGAAAGATCTATGAATAATTCTAAATGTCCTGTCATAACTTTTGCTGCTAAGCTTAATGCTTCATAAGCTTTTAAGCTTCCGTCTGTCCAAACTTCGATTGTTAGTTTATCGTAATCAACCATTTGGCCAACTCTTGTATTTTCAACTTGATAATTAACTTTCTTTACTGGTGTAAATATAGAGTCTATTGGTAATACATCTATAGCTTGATTTTGAGTTTTGTTCTTTTCTGCAACATTATATCCTCTGCCTCTATCAACAGTCATCTCCATATGTAAGAAGCCACCTTCTGCTACAGTTGCAATATGCAAATCTGGATTTAGTATTTCAATAGATGAGTCTGTAATTATATCTCCTGCTTTAACTTCACCTTCACCATTAAAATCTATTTTTATAGTTTTTACTTCGTTTTCATGCATCTTTAATCTTACACTTTTTAAGTTAACTATAATCTCTGGTACATCTTCAATTACATTTGGTATACTAGAAAATTCATGTAATACACCTTCAATTTTTACGCTTGTAATAGCTGCTCCTGGTAATGAAGATAATAGTATTCTTCTTAAAGAATTTCCTATTGTCATTCCATAACCTCTTTCAAGTGGCTCACATACGAATTTTCCATAACTTTCGTCTTCATTTATTGCTAGGCATTCAATATTTGGTTTTTCAAATTCAATCATTAATTTTAACCTCCTAATTTAGTTTTGTGTTTAGCCTTATTCTAAACTGCAAACTCTAAATTCTTAAACTCTATCTAGAATATAATTCTACTATTAAGTGCTCTTCTACTGGAATATCTACGTCTTCTCTTGCTGCTAATCTTAGTACTTTTACTTGTAATTTGTTGTTATCTTTTTCTAACCATTCTGGTATTGGTCTTGTTTTATTAGCTTCAACATTTTCTTTAATTGTTTTGTTATCTAATTTGTTTTCTCTAACTGATATTACATCTCCTGCTTTGATTAGGTATGATGGAATATCAACTTTTTGACCATTAACTTCAAAGTGTCCATGGTTTACAAGTTGTCTAGCTTGTGCTCTTGAAACTCCAAAGCCTGCTCTATATACTACGTTATCTAATCTACTTTCTAATATTTGTAGTAAGTTTTCACCTGTTATTCCTTTTTTATTTTCAGCCATTTCGAAGTATTTTCTGAATTGTTTTTCTCCTACTCCGTAAAAAGATCTTGTTTTTTGTTTTTCTCTTAATTGTGTTCCGTATTCAGATAATTTTTTCTTTCCTTGTCCATGTTCACCTGGTGCATAGTTTCTTCTTGTTACACTGCATTTATCTGAATAACATCTTGAACCTTTTAAGAACAATTTTTGCCCTTCTCTACGGCAAATACGACATTGTTCGTCTTTATATCTTGACATTTCCTTTCCTCCTTATTCTATACTCTTCTTCTTTTTGGTGGTCTACAACCATTATGTGGAATTGGTGTTACAT
>ERZ857629.1924-NODE-1924-length-20839-cov-11.460931_pt1 | contig 20839 bp, 18 predicted proteins | sample MGYA00519700_ERZ857629 | MGnify/ENA primary metagenome ERZ857629 (study PRJEB31778, sample SAMEA3449351) | human gut metagenome | biome: human gut; feature: human-associated habitat; material: faeces | place: United Kingdom | collected 2010/2012 ...
AAAGTTCCAAACGGTGAACCAGCTGGATGGCGGCATGCTGGATAAGATAATGGCGCGGGAGGACGCATGACGGAAAAAACAGAAAAGCTCTGGAGCACGCCGATACGCTGCTGAAGATATACGGCATATAAGGAGAAAGGAGCGGGAAAATACGATGAGCTGCCGTCCTGCGGCTGGCAGGTGTAAAAGATACCAGTGAAGGTGGGGGACGGTGTGCTTCACAAGGGTAAAGTCGGAATAAGGGCAAAAAACGTAGAGAGATTCTCTTCTCGAACTCGAAAAGGTGGCGCTCAGCCACTTTTTTGACACTCTAAAGCCCCCGGTTTCCCGGGGGCTTTATGCTGTTCAGCGGGAGATTAGTCCAGCTCGCTCAGCTTCTTATAGTACTCATACTTGTTCTCGGCTTCCTTCTCGGCACGGTCGAAGAGCTGGTCTGCGACGGCGGGGAAGAGCTTCTTGAGGGAGGCGTAGCGGACCTCGCCCATGATGAAGTCCTTGTAATCGGTCTTTGCGGGCTTGCTGTCCAGAGTGAAGGGGTTCTTGCCTTCCTTGGCGAGATCGGGATTGTACCTGTACAGAGGCCAATAACCGGCTTCGACGGCCTTCTTGGCTTCTTCCTGGCTCTTGCCCATGTTGATGCCGTGGTTGATGCAGGGTGCGTAGGCGATTATGAGGGAGGGTCCCTTATAGGCCTCAGCCTCGGTGATAGCCTTCATAAGCTGGTTCTTATCGGCGCCCATGCAGACCTTTGCCACGTATACATAGCCGTAGCTCATGGCCATCATGCCCAGATCCTTCTTACCGGTACGCTTGCCGGCAGCCGCGAACTTGGCGATGGGGCCGGTAGGAGTAGCCTTGGAGGCCTGGCCGCCGGTATTGGAGTATACCTCGGTATCCAGAACCAGTACGTTGACGTCCTGATCCTGTGCAAGCACGTGATCCAGTCCGCCGTAGCCGATGTCGTATGCCCAGCCGTCGCCGCCGAAGATCCACTGGCTCTTCTTTACCAGCAGGTCCTTATTGGCCAGAACTTCGCGGCCCAGAGTACAGGCCTCGCATACGCACTTCTTGCCGTTGGCAAGCCATTCCTTCTCATAGGGGGTGCCGGTGAGGTCGGGATCAACGCTTGCGTTGAGCTCGGCGATGAGCTTTTCGGCAGCCTTGCGGGAGCCCTCGGCGTCGTCCATGTTGTCCAGCCATTCTTTGCCCGCGGCCTTGAGGTTGGCATCGCAGTACTCGACGGCGATCAGCTTCTCAACGGTGTCGGCAAGCTTTGCGCGGCGCTGAGTGGTGGCCAGGTTCATACCGAAGCCAAACTCGGCGTTGTCCTCGAAGAGGCTGTTTGCCCATGCAGGGCCAAAGCCCTTCTTGTTTACGGAGTAAGGCACGGTAGGTGCGGAGCCGCCGTAGATGGAGGAGCAGCCGGTGGCGTTGGCGATCATCATCCTGTCGCCGTAGAGCTGGGTCACCAGCTTGATGTAGGGGGTCTCGCCGCAGCCTGCGCAGGCGCCGGAGAACTCGAACAGAGGCTGGAGGAACTGGCTGTTCTTTACTGTGTTGTGGTTGAACTCCACATCGGGCTCGGGAAGCTCGAGGCAGAAGTTCCAGTTGGCGTTCTCAGCCTCTTCGCAGGAAGCGAGGGAGGTCATGGTGAGGGCGCCCTTTGCCTTTGCGGGGCATATATCCGCGCAGTTGCCGCAGCCGGAGCAATCCAGGGGGCTTACCTGCATGCGGAACTTATAGCCTGCGAATTCCTTGCCGGTAGCTGCCTTGGTCTCAAAGGGAACCTCGGTGCCGTCCTTGATGAGGAAGGGACGTATGCAGGCATGGGGGCAAACCATGGCGCACTGGTTGCACTGTGCGCAGGCCTCGGCGTTCCATACGGGCACTTCAACGGCGATACCGCGCTTCTCATACCTGGTGGTGGCGGTGGGTACGCAGCCGTCGGGAGCCAGCTTGGAAACGGGCAGCTTGTCGCCGTTCTGAGCCAGTACGGGTTTGATGAATTCCTTGAAGTAAGGATCGTCGGTAACGTCCTCAACTACCTTGCCTTCGGTGGTGGTAGCCCAGGACTCGGGATACTTGACCTCTTCGAAGCCGGTGGCGCCGGCATCGATGGCGGCATAGTTCTTCTGAACCACTTCGTCGCCCTTCTTGGCGTAGGACTTCTTGGCGGCGGCCTTCATGTAGTCGATGGCCTGATCCGCGGGGATTACGTTGGCAAGCACGAAGAAGGCGGCCTGCATAACGGTGTTGATGCGGTTGCCCATGCCAACGCTGCGGGCGATCTTCACGCCGTCCATGTTGTAGAACTTGACATGCTTCCGGGCGATGATGTTCTTCATGGAAGCGGGGAGCTCATGCTCCATCTCGGCGAGAGTCCAGGGGGAGTTGAGGAGGAATATGCCGTGATCCTTGATGTGCTCAAGCATGTCGTACTTGGTCACATAGGAGGAGTTATGGCAGGCGATAAAGTCAGCCGCATCGATGAGGTAGGGGCTCTGAATGGGCTGCTTGCCGAAGCGCAGATGGGATACGGTAAGGCCGCCGGACTTCTTGGAGTCGTATGCGAAGTAGCCCTGTGCGTACATGTCGGTGTGATCGCCTATGATCTTTATGGAGTTCTTGTTGGCGCCGACGGTACCGTCGGAACCAAGGCCGTAGAACATGCAGGCAATGGTGCCCTCGGGAGCGGCGTTGACCTGCTCCTTGACGGGCAGGGAGGTGAAGGTCACGTCATCGGTGATGCCCACGGTGAAGTGGTTCTTCATCTCGCCGTCCAGATTGTCATACACAGCCTTGGCCATGGAGGGGGTGAACTCCTTGGAGCCCAGGCCGTAACGGCCGCCTACTACCTTGATATCCGCGCGGCCGCACTCTACCAGTGCGTTTACAACGTCCTGATACAGAGGCTCGCCCAGAGAACCGGATTCCTTGGTGCGGTCCAGAACGGCGATCTTCTTTACGGAAGCGGGTATGGCCTTTACGAACCTGTCGGCAGGGAAAGGACGGTACAGGCGGACCTTCAGCAGACCCAGCTTGGCGCCCTTGGCGTTCAGGTGATTGATGGTCTCTTCTACTACGTCTGCGCCGCTGCCCATTATGACGATGATGTTCTCGGCGTCAGGTGCGCCAACGTAATCGTAGAGGTTATACTTGCGGCCGGTGAGCTCGCCAACCTTGTCCATATAATCCTGTACGATGTCGGGCAGGTCGAGATACAGCTTGTTGGCAGCCTCGCGGCCCTGGAAGTAGATATCGGGGTTCTGGGCGGAGCCGGCAAGATGGGGATGCTCGGGATTGAGGGCGCGGTCGCGGAAGCGCTTTACGGCGTCCCTATCCAGCAGCTTATCCATATCCTCATAGTCGATGAGCTCTACCTTCTGGACTTCGTGGGAGGTGCGGAAGCCGTCGAAGAAGTGTACGAAGGGTATGCTGGACTTGATGGCGGACAGATGGGTCACAAGCGCCAGATCCATAACCTCCTGTACGGAAGCGGAGGCAAGCATTGCGAAGCCGGTCTGGCGGCAGCCCATAACATCGCTGTGGTCGCCAAAGATGGAAAGGGCATGGTACGCGAGGGCACGGGCGGATACGTGGAATACAGCGGGAAGCTGCTCGCCGGCGATCTTGTACATGTTGGGGATCATGAGCAGCAGGCCCTGGGAAGCGGTGAAGGTGGTGGTCAGGGCGCCTGCCTTGAGGGAGCCGTGAACTGCACCGGCCGCACCGGCCTCGGACTGCATCTCGGCTATTTTAACCTTCTGGCCAAAAAGGTTAACGCGGCCGTTTGCTGCCCAATCGTCTGCCACTTCCGCCATGGGGGAGGAAGGGGTGATGGGGTATATCGCAGCTACGTCGCTAAACGCATAAGCAACGTGCGCAGCAGCGGTATTACCATCGATAGTCATGGTTTTTGCCATTGTGATGTGACCTCCTGATATAGTTGTTATGTTAGATAAAAAGGAATGCCGTATACCCTGTGGACGGCCCGGGAGAACCCCGAAAATATGGTATCCGCATGTATACATTATGATTATACAAGCGAGGCATGAGAGTGTCAAGGAAGGCGGTAAAAAATGCTCTGCTGTACGGTGTGGAATGACTGAAGAAAAACAATTATGATAAATATTTGACTATTTTATAAAGAATAAAGGCCTTCGCGTACTAAACGCATAATATACAGAAGCCGCCAGACATAATAAAATATAATATTTATAAAAAAACACGATAAAGTGTTGCATTTTCTGTAATTTGGTAATAATATCTTAATATTAAAGATATATGCAGGAATGCATAAAGGAGAGTAAAAATTTATGCCCGCGAAAATGAAAATCAGGTCCGCCTACTCTACACTGCCCACGGCAGAACGCAAAGTTGCTGATTTCATTTTGGAAAACCCGGCGCGCGCCTCGCTCATGGTGATAAATGAAATAGCCGAGGCCGCCGGCGTATCCGTCCCGTCAGTTACGCGTCTTGCCCGCAAGCTGGGCTACAATGGTTTTTTGGATTTCCGTGTTGCCCTTGCCAGCGGCTCCTCCTCCATCGAGTCCCTCAAGAGCGATCCGATCCGTCCAACAGATAACGATGAGGCTGTTATCGAAAAAATGTTTCTTGCCTCCATGCGCGCCATGGAAGACACACTCAAGGCATTGCCCAAGAACAAGCTTTCCACCCTTGCCGAAAAGGCCGTAAGGGCAAAGCGCATATTCGTATTCGGCACCGCCAGCAGCGAGTTCCTTGCGAGGGATGCCGCATATCAGCTCAACTACATGGGCTACGACGCCACGGCGGTATCCGATCCCGTGGTGATGGATGTGCTGTCCGCCCGCTTTACCGTGGACGATGTGTTCATAGGCATTTCCCGGAGCGGCCGCACAAAGCTGCTGCTTGATGCTCTCAAGGCCGCCAAGGCCTGCGGCACCTATACCGCCTTCGTAAGCAACTATATCAACTCCCCCGCAGCCAATATCGCAGATGCCTTCTTCTGCACCAGCGGCGTTGATGACATGAAGAGCATAACCGGCAGGGAGAGCAATCTCACCATACTCACCCTCTTCGGGTCCCTGATAGTGCTTATGGCCCGCAAGACCGCGCCCCAGCAGGATTAAGCAAGCAGTATATGCTGACAAAAGACCTGCATACACACACCTTATACAGTCACGGCAGGGGAACTCCCGAGGAGAATGTCCTTGCCGCTATTTCTTGCGGGCTAAAGTCCGTGGCGGTAAGCGAGCACGGCCCGGGGCATATGTTCTTCGGCGTGCGAGGCAGAAGGCTTGACGGCCTCCGCCGGGAAATGGACAGGCTGAAGGCAAAGTATTCCGATAAGATAGAGGTGCTTTTCGGCATTGAGAGCAACCTTGTGGGATACGGCCTTACAGACATACCAAAGGATCTTCTCGACGTGTTTGACGTGCGGCTTCTGGCCTTCCACAAGGGGGGCAGGCCCTGCGACGGCTTCGGATTTGCCCGCAGCCTTGAGTCGCTGCACCTAGGCGGATCGGATCCAGTGAAGACCGCCGAGGCGCTGCTTGCAGCAGGTGAAAAGTATAAAATAGACATATTCGCCCACCCGGGGCTGTATGTAAAATGCGACATACCCACTCTCGCCAGGGGGGCGAAGGAGCTGGGGATAAAGCTTGAGATAAACGCCGCCCGTGTGACCATGAGCGACGAGGAGCTAAGACAGGCTGCCGATATAGGCGCAGAGTTTATAATAGGTAGCGATGCCCATTGGCCCTCCCGGGTGGGGGACGATGCGTTAGCCCTTGCCGCCGCAAAGCGCGCGGGGGTAGAAGGCAGCGTAGTGAATCTGGCAAGGTAACGGCATATACACACATATGACAAGCCCCTGCTTTCGCGGGGGCTTGTCAGTCTGTCAAAAAACCCCAGGGTTGATAAGGGGCCGCAGCCCCTTATGTTTAATCCGGCTCTGACGACATGTGCGTCAGAACGGATGAAAACCCAGAGGTTTTCGTACTTTGCGGATTTTGCCGCCCGGGAGCGAATGCGAGAGGCAAAACCCGTAAAACTCAAAAAAGTGGCATTCAGCCACTTTTTTGACACTCTGACAAGCCCCCGCGTTTTGCGGGGCCTTTTTGCGATTGCCTGCCGCTTATCTGTACATCCTTGCCACTTCCTGATAGGTCTTGGTTATTTCCTGAAGTATCTCCGGGTGGTCGAAGTCCCGGTTGTACACTATGCGGGTCTCCCGTGCCATGCTCAGGTTTTCTATGGGCAGCGCCGCTATCTTGCCCTTGCGCAGTTCGTCCATACAGGCGCTCTTGGGCAGTATGGATACCCCCAGATCCTTCCGTATGAGATCCTTTATGGTGGCGATGTTATCTACCTCTATTGTCACGTTGAAGTTCCTGATGGAATCGCCTATGCTCTCCAGCGTGGATTCAAAAAGCTGCCGCGTGGCGGAGGTGGGCAGTCTCAGTATCATCTGCTCTCCTTTAAGCTCGTTCAGCGTTACCATCGCCCGCCTGCTCAGAGGGTTGTTCACTGACATGGCGCATACCAGATAGTCCGTATCAAGCATGAGCGAGGAGAAGCCCGACCCCACCGGCATGCCCTCCACTATGGCCAGGTCCAACTCGTAGTTCCCCAGCATATCATAAAGATTTTTTATCGTATCAGTAGCTATTGTTATGCTCAAGCCGGGGTTTTGGGCGGCACACTTTGCCAGCGCCTCGGTGGTAAGGTTACTTTCCGCGGTGTGCGTAAGCCCGATTTTAAGGTTGGTTATGTTTTTTTCGAAATTGGCAAGCTCAGACCTCAGCTTGCCGTCCAGCGCCTTAATGCGCCTGGCGTAGCGGACGGCTATTTCGCCCTGATCCGTAAGCTTTAGCCCGCCCTTTCCGCGTATAAACAGGGGCACGCCCAGCTCCTGCTCCAGCTCTTTTATATGATGGCTGACGGCGGGCTGGGTAAGGGACAGCTCCTCCGCCGCTCTGGTGAAATTTTTATGCTCTGCGACGCATAAAAGCGTCTCCATTTTTACGCTAAGCATTGCTTTACCTCTCTACTGCATAAATTAAATTTATCGTACTCAAAATTAGTATAATTTGATTTTTGTATTTAACAGCATATCATATATATCATTCCATGGCAAGGAGGTGCATTAAGCGCCGGTCATGAAAAACAAATTCGGTTTTGAGGGTTTTTCCCTGATATAGAAGGAGAGCAGCATGAACGGTCTTAAAAGAGAAAAGCATCTTTTTGAAGAGGCGCCAATGGCAGAGGCCATACTTTCCCTTGCCATTCCTGCGGTAATGGGCCAGATAATACTTGTGATATACAACATGGCGGATACCTTTTTCGTTGGCCCCACCGGCAGCGACGCCATGATTACTGCCGTGACGGTATGCATGCCCGCCTTCATGTTCCTTTCCGCTATAGCCAATCTCTTCGGCGTAGGCGGCGCAAGCGTGATTGCCCGGGCATTGGGCAACAAAAACGTGGACCGGGCAAGGAACACCGCAAGCTTCGCTTTCTGGGGCTGCCTTATAGCTGCGGCAGTATATTCCATCGGCGCGTATCTTTTTAGGGATACCTTCGTAAACCTTCTGGGGGGCTCCGACTCTCAGGTACACCGCCACGCAGTTGAGTACCTGCTCTGCACGGTGGTGGCGGGAGGCGTCGTGACCTCCATGAACACGCTGCTTGCCCACCTTATCCGCTCTGAGGGCCGTTCCCTACAGTCCAGCACGGGTATAGCCATAGGCGGCGTGCTGAATATCGCCCTGGATCCGTTGTTCATGTTCGTGATACTGCCCGCCGGACGGGAAACTTTAGGGGCAGCGTTGGCCACCGCCCTTTCCAACGTGGCGACGCTAATATACTTCATTATAGTTATAGGCAAAAACAGGCCCCATACGGCGCTGTACTTCGCCCCCCGCAGGGCAATGTTGACGGCTGCCATACCTTCGGACGTTTTGAGCACCGGCATACCTGCCTGCCTTATGACGCTGTGCGAGAACATCTCCTACGGCGTGCTGGATAACCTGATGGCGCTCTCCGGCACCGCTGCTCAGGCCGGCATAGGCGTGGCCAAAAAGGTGAACATGCTGGCTCACTGCATGGTGCGCGGCATGGCCCAGGGCGTGCTTCCCCTGATAGCCTACAACTACGCGGCAGGCGACTACAAGCGTATGCGCTCCGCGGTGCTCACCTCCACTGCCATATCCGCAAGCCTGGCCGGGCTTTGCACCGCAATCAACCTCTGCTTTGCCCATGAGCTCATAAGCGTATTCATCAGGGGAGGCGAGTCCATGGCCTACGGCATGAAGTTCCTCCGCATACTCTGCATAGGCGCGCCCTTCTCTGCCTGCGCCTACGCCTTCATATCCTTCTTCCAGGCCACCGGCCACGGCATGCATTCGCTGGTGCTGGCGTTGCTCAGAAAGGGCATACTGGATATACCCCTTATGTTCATACTCAAGGGCGTGTTCCCGGTATACGGCATAGTCTGGGCTACCCCCGCAGCGGATATAATCTGTTGCATAGCGGCTACCGTTACCTTCGCGGTATTCATGGGCCGCTTTGAGGAAGGCGGGAAGCCCGCGGATAGCCCCTCAGGGGGCAAGAGACTCAGGCATGCGCTCTCCGAGCTTTAGGCGGTGGTATTAAAAAAAGCGGCGCACTGCCGCTTTTTTGTATGCGCATTTACTTATCCGCAACGTATTCGACCATATCCAGCACCTTGGAGCTGTAGCCCCATTCGTTGTCATACCAGGCGATGAGCTTAACGAAGTCGTCCCCCAGCATTATGCCGGCCCGCTTGTCGACTATACAGGTGTGGGGATCGCCCCGAAGGTCGGAGGATACCACGTCCGCGTCAAGACAGGTGAGCACGCCCTTCATATAGCCGTGTGCTGCCTCCTCGAGGGCTTCCATTATGTCCGCATAGTTGGTCTTTGTCACCAGCTTTGCCGTGAGGTCTACCACGGATACGTCGTTCACGGGTACGCGGAAGGACATGCCGGTGAGCTTGTCGTTCAGCTCGGGTATGGCCTTGCCCACCGCCTTGGCCGCGCCTGTGGTGGAGGGGATTATGTTGTTGAACACGGAGCGGCCAGTGCGGAGGTCACGGCTGCCTGCCCGGGAGTCTACGGCCTTTTGCTTGGCGGTGGCGGAATGTATGGTGGACATGAGCCCACGTTCTATGCCGAAGCGGTCGTTCACTACCTTGGCAAGGGGCGCTAAGCAGTTGGTAGTGCAGGAAGCGGCGGAGATGACTGCGCTTGCGGGGTCGTATTCCTCATGGTTCACGCCGAAAACGAAGGTGGGCGTCACTTCGTCCTTTGCGGGGGCGGTGATTATGATTTTTTTAGCGCCGCCCTTCATGTGGGCGGAGGAGGCGGCGGTGGTGTTGAACGCGCCGGTGGATTCTATGATATATTCTGCGCCGCAGGAGGCCCATTCTATATTGGCAGGGTCGCTCTCGCTGAATATCCTGACCGGCTTGCCGTTGACTATAAGGTGCTGGCTGCCGGCCTCAATCGTGCCGGGAAAATGGCCATGCACCGAGTCGTACAGGGCTGTGTATGCCATATATTCCATATTGAGGTTGCGGAGGTTTATGCCGCAAAGCTCAAACCTGTCCGGGTTCTGGGAAATGATCCTGAATACAGTGCGTCCTATTCTTCCGAAGCCGTTGATGCCAACCCTGATAGCCATTTTTTCCTCCAAATCATTATAAAATTATTTTAGATGTGTGTGCCTTTGCCTAAGTAGGGATTATATTAAATATGTATATGCATGTCAACGAAAGTTATTAAAGTTATAAATTAACCAAGGAAAGTTAAGGCAGGATGCGGCGCCGCCTTAAAAAGTAAGGGCGGGCGCAAAAAAAGAAGCGGCGCAAGGCCGCTCCCCTGAAATACCGCTTATCCCTGATGCTCTTTTTTACGCATTTTTATCTTGAGCATGGCAAGCGCCTTGCGGGCGTCCAGCGCGTCCACCGCGTTTTCGCCCACATTTTCGCTCTCTATACCCTCCGGGTTCTTGGATATATCCACTATTGCGTCAAGATACTCGTTGGTGACCACAAACTGGGCCATGGTGCCGGAGAAGTTAAGCCCGGTGACGGGTATGCCCCGAATGCCAAGCTGGTATACGGTGTTGGTATAGTCCACGTCGCTGTTGCCCCAGCCGTCGCTGGAGACTATGGCGCCGTCCGCCCGCATACACTCCGCCCATACGGCGGCACGGGTGCCTACAAGGTGCTTTTCCTCGTCCGCGTCGGGTGTGCCGACTATTATTACGCCCATGAGGTCTATCTCGGGATCGGAGGATACCACCTCAAGGAGAGGATCGCGGAAATGATGAAGGGAAGTTTCTTTTGTGGAAGGCCCAATACCCATAGCTGTCTACCTCCTTGTATTACTGCATGGAACGGATAATGCCGTCCCTGTACTCGTTGGGCGTGACTATCACGGGCATGTTGCCCATGTCGATTATGCTCTTGCCGCCCTCGCTGCTGCTGGGCTCCTTGCCAAAGAGGTGGGTATCGTACATGGCGCCCTGGCCTGCTACCTGTTTGATTATGACCACCCGCTTTGCACCGGGGCGGACGGTGTCGTAATAGGTGCTGCGATGGGTGCAGAGGTCGCCCTTGAACTTCTTCATCTTATCGCGATAGGTCTGCATGAATTTATCGCAGGCCTGATGCGCTCTTGTGCAGGCGCCGCGCTCCTGACCCTGATGGGACTTGAAGAGAAAGTCGAAACTGATTATCACGTCGTTGGTGCCGGGGGTGCCGGCCTTGTCAAGGAACAGCTTTTCCTTAAGGTTGCCCTCGGAGGAGCCGAACTCGTAGGTCTGCACGCCGTCCACATCCACGCCGGTCATCATGAAATATACGCCGGTGAGAGTGTGGGTGATACCCTCGCCCAGTATGCCCAGCACCTTGGTGGAGACGGGGATTATGTCCATTATGGTGTTGGTCCAGCGGTCGTGATCCCCGGGCTTGATGATCTGAATATCTATCTTTTCGATGATATCCTTGTTTTCCTCCATGAGCTCATCCAGAAGCTCACGGCTTACGGTCATCCTGCCGTCAGCGGTAACGTCGTTGTGGTCGCCCCATTCCACGGTATCGATGTGGAAGGACTTTATGACCAGGCGACGCAGGTTGATATCCTGTGCCATTTGCGTTCCTCCGTAAATTATTTTTTGTACAAGAAAATCTTATAATATGAATTGTTAAAAGTAAAACGAGATGTTATAATAGTAAATATAAGAATCTCTTGTGGATGGGCATATCTATGGATTCGTCAAAGCTCAAAGTGCTGATAAGAGCCGTGGAAACGGCCACTTTTTCCGCCGCCGGGGAAGAGCTTGGCTTCACCCAGGCGGGGGTAAGCTATATAATAAAGACCCTTGAGGACGAGCTGGGGATACAGCTTCTCATTCGGGGCAAGAAGGGAGTACGGCTCACCCAGAAGGGGGAGGCGCTTATGGAGCATGTGCGCAATGCGGACGCCGCCATGGACGCGCTTTTGAGCCGTGCGGAGGCGCTGAAGAACGCCCAGACAGGCAGGCTCAAAATAGGGGCGCTGAACAGCCTTTCCGTGGCGTGGCTGCCCTCGGTTATCGCCAGCTTCTGCGCAGACAACCCGGATATACAGATAGACGTGCAGGAGGCGGGCACAGATAAGCTCACCGAGATGCTGAGTACGGGGGAGACGGACTTCATACTCACAAGCGTACAGCCCAAGGGCGTGGACTGGATACCCCTTGCCAAGGACAGGCTGATGGCGGTAATGCACAAGGAGCACCGCTTCGCGCCGGAGGCGCGGATACCCTTGCAGATACTTGCCAAGGAGCCCTTCATAATGCCCGCGCCGGGTTTCGATACCGATATAGAAAGGCTTTTTCAGCGGAGCGGCATAAAGGCCAACGTCATATTCACCTCCATGGACGACTACGCCATAGTTTCCATGGTACAGCATGGCATAGGTGTATCCGTGGTGCCGGAAATGATACTGCGGGACAAGAGCGAGGGCCTCGCGGTGCGGGAGCTGGCCCCCTGCCAGTACCGGCGCCTCGGCATAGCCATACCCTCGCTTTCCGACGCTTCCCCCGCCGCCGCTGCCTTCATAAGGCGGGCGCAGGAGATAGTGCCGAATATAAAATAAAAGACTATGGATTTTTGTATTTACAAAGGAATTTTCAGGTAAGGCTCTCTATGACCTTTCCTTCGAGGTAGCTCAGCGAGCTTTCCTCAGGGAAGTGCAGCTCTACGCGCACCGACCTGAGCGCCTGGGCGTATTTTTTGTTTGCCTTGTTGAATTCACGGTCGCCGTACTTGTCGTCGCCAAGTATGGGGCAGCCTATATGGGCAAGGTGGGCCCGTATCTGGTGGGTGCGCCCGGTGACCAGCTCCACCTCCAGCACGCTCCGGTCTCCCCTGCGGCTTATGACGCGGTACTTTGTCACCATGTCCCTGCCGCCCTGAACCGGCCTGTCGTATACCCTCATGTATGAATTATCCGCGTCCTTTACGCAGTAGGCGGTGAGCGTATCCTCCTTCTTTTCGGGGCAGCCCTTTACGGTACAGCGGTAGAACTTTCTTATGGTGCGCTGCTCCAGGGCTTCTGTCAGCCCATACAGGGCCTTGCGGTTACGGGCGAAGAGCACCAGCCCTTCGGTGTTTACGTCCAGGCGGTGGGCGGGATAAGCCTCCCCATAGGCGGCGGCGAGCCGGGCCTCAAGGGAATCCCCTTCGCCGTCGGCCGCGGCGGTCTGCAGTCCCTGGGGTTTTACGGCGGCTATTATGTTATGGTCGATATACGCTATGCCTATGCCCTGTACCGCTGCGGGGAGTATGTCTGAAAAGTCCTTCCACACGCCGCCGGAGGGCGTCGAGGTGAACCTGAGGCGGGTGTGCAGCGTGGGGTGCTCTATCTCGAGGGAGCAGGCCCAGAGGGCTATCTGCTGCCCCGGGCGGGCGTCCCTGTTGTAGCGCTGGTCCCCCCAAAGGGGATACCCCGCGCCGGCAAGCTGCACCCGTATCTGATGATGCCGGCCGGTATGGAGGCTGACACGCACCAGAGTCCTGCCCTTTCTGTACGCGATGGGGGCGTAGGTAAGCCGGGCGGACTTTGCGCCGCAGGTGTTTTCCGGCACAAGGGCGCTGGAACCGGTAGCCTCGTCCTTTAATATGAAGCCCTCCAGCTCGCCGCCGGGGGCGTTGCCCTCGGCCACGGCAAGGTAGGTCTTAATTGCACCGTGGGAGCTGAACTGGCCGGATAGCCGGGCGGCTGCCTTGGAGGTGCGGGCGAATACCATGGCTCCGCCCACAGGCCTGTCTAAACGGTGAACAAGCCCGAGATATACATCGCCGGGCTTATTGTACTTGTCCTTTATGTAGCCCTTCAGCAGCGTCAGAAGGTCATCGTCTCCGGAGGAGTCCCCCTGCACCGGCATATTGGCCGGCTTTTCTACCGCCAGAAGGTGGTTGTCTTCGTATAATATGGGTATCATATTTCCCACCTGCCGGAAGCGCCGCAGGGCAGCACCATGCCGCCGCGGGTTATGGGCAGGCCCACCTCGTCGGATTCTATCTTTCCGCCACGCTTGCCCAGGGAGCACTTCAGCACGTTGGACAGCACGCTTGGGGCAAGGCCGGTGGTATAGGAATTTATAAGGAAGAAGCGGGCTTCGCCGTCCAGCAGCTTCACGCATTCCTCCACCAGGGGGTAAAGGTTGTCCTCGATCTTCCACATTTCGCCGTTTGGGCCGCGGCCGTAGCTGGGGGGATCCATGAGTATGCCGTGATATGTCCTGCCCCGGCGCTGCTCCCGCAATACGAACTTCATCACGTCGTCCACGATGAAGCGCACCGGCGCGCCTGCAAGGCCGCTGGCTGCAAGGTTGTCCTTTGCCCAGGCCACCATGCCCTTTGCCGCGTCCACGTGAACCACCTCCGCGCCGCTGGCCGCAAGGGCCGCCGTGGCGCCGCCGGTGTAGGCGAAGAGATTGAGCACCCTAAAAGGCTTGCCGCTCTTTTCCGCGATGCCTCGCATCCAGTCCCAATTCACCGCCTGTTCCGGGAAAAGGCCGGTATGCTTGAAGCCGGTGGGGCGGACGATAAAGGTAAGGTCCCGATAGCGTATTTTCCAGCTTTCCGGCAGCGCACGGCCGTACTCCCAGTGGCCGCCGCCCGCTGAGCTTCGTATATACCGGGCGTGTACGCTTCTTGGCTCCTTCATTGGCCACACGGCCTGAGGATCCGGCCGAAGCAGCGTGACGTCGGCCCAGCGTTCGTGCTTGTTGCCGCCGCCAGCGTCGATTATTTCGTAATCCTTCCAGTCTGAGGCAAGGTACATGGTTTTCCTCCGTTTAATGAATTATTATCTGTCTGTCAAAAAACTTGGGGTTGTTAAGGGGCCGCAGCCCCTTAAGTTAATTCCGGCTTTGACGACACAAGGTGAATTGCCCCGCAGGGGCAAGAGAAGGCCCCCTGGGGGGTGTGCGTCAAAACGGATAAAAACCGAAGGTTTTTCTTCTCTGCGGGTTTTGCCGCCCAGGAACGAACGTGAGAGGCAAAACCCGAAAAAAACTCGAAAAAGTGGTCTTTAGCCACTTTTTCGAAACTCTGTTTACGCCGCGATGCTGATAAGCAGATTAAGCTTATAGAACACCCGGGCCATGGCTGAGTCGTCCACCATGTTGGTTATAAGATCGAACTGGCCCAGCATCGTCAGCACTATAGGTACCAGCATGAATACCAGCAGCAGCGCCAGCATCCCCCGCAACAGGCCCAGCGCGCCGCCGAATATGCCGTCATGGCTCTTGAGCATGGGGAAGGGATCGGCATAGTCCGCCCCGTTTATCACCAGCGAGAGTATCGTGCGTATTATAAGGAAACATACGAGGAACATCAGTATGTTTATGAATACGCCCACTATGGTCTGGTTGAAGTAGTCCCCCAGCGTCACTATGCCCTGATCCGCGAAGGCCTCCCGGGCGATGTTTTTGGCTATCTCCCTGCCCATGGGAAAGGGCAGATTGGAGGAGGCGATTATGTCGTTTATCTCGGCCGTGGAGAGGGAGGATATTTCCATTCGAACGTATTCCGGGTTGGCGATAAACTCGCTGCCCTCGGTGTAGTACAGCATCATGTTGAATATCCTGTCGCTGTGCTTTATGGCGCTGGCCCCAAGGGGCTTGAGCAGAAAGCTCAGCACCACCGAAACAAAGTACGCGCCTATGTTAAGAAGCGTGGAAATAAATCCCTTATATATGCCAAAGAGCACGAATAACACCAGTATACATATTGATACCGCGTCTATGATGTTCAATGCTTTTCCTCCTTTTCCGGGCTGCCCGCCCTGTAAAGAGTCCGGTGCCGTTATAGTTCTGTTCTACTTGGTCACGCTGATATACAGCTTACCTTCCTTGCTGAGCATTATATGGTTATCAGAAAGCTTCTTCGCCCCGTCTATCTCTATGGGCAAATCATCCCTGGAGAGCAGCTTTCCTGCGGCGGAGTAGGTGTACGCGGCGGTAGGGGTATAGATCATGAGTTTGCCCTTTATGAGAAACTCCGCCAGCGCCCCCTCGGGCGGGTGTACGGTGCTTATGGCGGCGCTGCCAACGTCCCCTTCAGGTACGGTGTACAGCTTGAGTATACTGTTGCTGCCCCCGCGCTGCTTATACAGCAGTATGGGGGATTCGCCTATTGAGCTGTCCGCCAGCTTCCAGCCGTATACGGATATCCTGTAGACCTCGCTGCTGCCCGCCAGTGTATAGCGTATGAGGTCGCTGGTGCCGGAAAGGAACAGGCTTTTATCCGTGAATATGACGTCCCCGGTTAGCTGGTTCTGTACGTTTATGACGCCGGTGGTGCGCTTGGTGGCCAGGTTGTAGGTGGTTATGGTGCATACCGGCGTGGAGGCGGAAAGGTCCATCTCAAGGGTCCAAAGAGTCTCGTCCTGCCTGTTGGAAAAGCCGAAATCTATAAGGTCGGCAGCGTCAAAGTCCATCTGGTCTGTCTGGGTCCCCGCCCCGTCGTATATTACTATGGCGGTCTTGCCCGCGCTGTCCTCCCTCAGCACCGCTACGTGAGCCTGAGAGCACTTTACCCCCAGCACCTTGCCGGAAACTACTATGGGGGCCTCTGAGCCCACTATCTGCACTGCCGTATCGTGATACAGCACGGATATGCTGTCCGAGGCGGTGAGCTTCAGCTCGTCGGTGTTTATCTTGTATGAGGTATCCTTGCGGCTGTCCGCGATATCCTTATAGAAAAGCTTGCCCTCCTGGAAGTAAAGAAAGCCGGAGCCGGTATAGGCATAGTTGGCGGTATCCGTAAAGGGAAGCTCCGTCAGCTCCTTCGCGCCCTTCTTTGTGCTTTTGAGCAGGTGTATGAGGCCGAACACCAGCCCTATGGCCAGCAGCGCCCCCAGCGCCAGTATGCCTATGCGCAGTATCATGCGGCTGCGCTGCTTTACAACATAGCGTTTCTTTCTCATTTGTTCCCTTTTTCTCCCGGAAGCGCAAGCTTTATCGCCCCGGGCAATACCTTAAATGTTACGGGGGTAGAGGAATCCAGCTCCCCGTCAAGGTTGATTATGTTTTCACTGTCGCACCTTACCGCTATTTCCTTCGCCTTGAAGTAGCGCACGTGCCTTGAAGCTGTGTGGGCGCCCCTGGTATAGCGGGGCAGCAGCAGGAGAAACTGCGGTATGCTTATGGCCCGCAGTATGCATACGTCGAGCAGCCCGTCATAGGGGCTCGCCATGGGCGCAACGTGCATTCCTCCGGCGAAATGGGTGCCGTTGCAGGCGTTGAAGAGCAGCGCCCGCTCGGTAAAGCTTTCCCCGTCCGCCGTTATCTCGAAGGTGACGGGCTTGAGGTGCATAAGGCTCTGGAATATGCCCAGCATGTAGGGCAGCATTCCGTTGAACCTCTTTTTAAACTTCTCGGTGTTGATTATCACGTCCACATCGAAGCCTGTTCCGCTGACGTTTATAAAGGGCTTGTCGTTTGCCATTGCGGCGTCCACCGGCCGGACCTGGCCGTACAGCGCCGCCTCCAGCGCTGCATCGGGATCGGTGGGCAGGCCCACCGCCTTTGCAAAGTCGTTGCCTGTGCCAAAGGGAAGTATTCCCATCTCTGTATCCGAACCTATAAGCGCCGCGGCCACCTCGTTTGCGGTGCCGTCGCCGCCCACGGATATCACCCGTTGGCAGCCTTTTCCGGAGGCTTCTTCCGCCAACTCTCTTGCGTGGCCCTTGCCGGTGGTATACCGCCACTCGAAGCTCCTGCCGCTCCTTTCTATCTGGGGAAGCAGCTCCTCAAAGAGCTTCCTGGACTTGCCGGAGCCGGACACCGGGTTCACTATAAAAAAACGATCGCACATTGTAACGTCTTTACTTCTCCTCTGCATTTGCCGCAGTCATATCCTGCTGCACCAGCATCTTTACGGCGCCCGGTATTATTTTATACCTTACCGGCATACCGGAGCCCAGCTCGCCATCGTAGTTTATTAAGCACTCCTCGGGGCATTCCACATAAAGCTCCTTTGTGCGGAAGTATTCCACCTCCGGAAGCCCTGTATGCTCGCCCTTGATGAATGAGGGGAGCAGCCTCAGGAACTTTGCCCTACTTATACTGCTGACCACGCTCACCTCAAAAAGCCCGTCAAAGGGATCCGCGAAGGGCGTTGCCTTCATGCCGCCGCCTATGTACGCGCCGTTGCCTACGGATACTATCAGCGCGTCCTTCTTCCATACCCGTTCCCCATCGTGCAGCGTCAGGTGCAGGGTGCGCAGATGGGTGAGCGCGTCCACTATGCCCAAAAGGTATGGCAGCATGCCCTTGAAGCGCTTTTTATATTTTTCGTGCTTCAGCAGCACGTCCACGTCAAATCCGAAGCCCGACACGTTCACGAAAAACCTGTCGTTTACGTAGCCAACATCCATGGCCCTTGGCCTGTCCGCCAGTATGACGTTTAACGCCTCACGGGGCTCGGTGGGTATCCCCAGCACCTTTACCATGTCATTCCCCGTGCCGAAGGGCAGTATGCCCATCACCGTATCGGTACCCACAAGGCCGGATGCCACTTCGTTCACCGTGCCGTCGCCGCCCACGGCTATTATGTACTTCTCCCCATGCTCCGCGGCAGCCCTGGCAAGCTCTCTGCCGTGGCCCTTGCATTGGGTAAACTCATAGGTATAAGGAAACCTCATGTCGTCCAGCATACCCTTGACGGCTCCAAACTTATCTATGGCTCTGGTGCCGCCCGCAACAGGGTTTACTATAAAATGCAATTTATCCATATACATCTCCACATTAGTAATCCACATTAAATAATAATCCAAAATGCCGGAATTGTACATACGTACCCTGTGAATTATCCATTAAAGTCTGTAGGACTACAATACATATTGGACAGTCGGAAGAAAAAGGATGAAGGATTCGCACAAATCGGTTATTGTGAGTTTGTTAAGAACAAACAATGACCGAAAGGAAGTGCAAATCCCTCATGACAAGAGTAACACAAGACATGAAGTATAGGCAATCCCTAATGTGCTACGCTCTGAAATATGGCGTATCGAGAGCATCGCGTAAGTATAACCGTCCGCGTTCAACCATTTACTTCTGGCTGTCAAGGTACGACGGAACTATGGAATCACTGGCTGATCGTTCCAAACGTCCGCATTCCCATCCTAATCAGCATACAGAGGCCGAGCTGAAGATGATTCGGGATATGCGGCGAAGGAATCCCAAACTGGGTTTAATCGACCTCTGGTGCAGACTCCGTAATCGAGGCTATACCCGTTGCCCTGAGAGCCTGTATCGGGTTCTTAAGCGGATCGGCCAATTGCCGGAGAAACCTGACAAGCCGGCTTATACACCGAAACCATATGAACAGATGACTCATCCCGGCGAGCGTGTTCAAATTGACGTCAAGGTCGTTCCGCACCGCTGTTGTCCAAACAGTCTGAGGTTGTTCCAGTATACCGCGATCGACGAGTTCACGAGGCTGCGTTATTTAGCTGCCTACAAAGAACAAAGCACCTATTCCTCGGCTGATTTTCTCAAGAAGGCATACGCTTTCTTTAAGAAAAGCGGCTTCACGATGGAGTGCGTGCAGACGGATAACGGGTTTGAGTTCACCAACCGTTTTGCACAATCAAACCGTGAACGGGTTACTCTCTTTGAAAAGACTGCTGCTGACCTCGGCGTCCGGCACAAGCTCATCCGCCCGTATACGCCCCGTCACAACGGCAAGGTGGAACGCAGCCACCGCGAGGATCAGCGCCGCTTCTACGATTCCCATTCTTTCTACTCCTTTGCCGATTTCGATGCACAGCTCGCTGTGCATCGAAGATCCTCCAATAACCGTCCTATGCGTCCTCTACAGTATAACTCACCCTATGACTTCCTGCGTGCTTATACTGTCCAACATGTTTGACAAACCTACATACCCTGTGAATTATCCATTAAAGTCCCGGTTTATTCACATTTGCGTCCATCATGGCAGGCATTGCCAAGGGGCGGCACTGCGGGTATAATTGATAAGGTATACAATTCATTCCGTCAAAGGAGGGCGTATCGTGAGGTTCACTAAGATGCATGGCCTGGGCAACGATTTCATAGTGATAGATGCCATGGAAAAAGAATATTTTCCCACCCCGAATGATGCACGCCGGCTCTGCGGCAGGCGCACCGGCATAGGGGCAGACGGGCTGATGATGGTAATGCCCTCTCAAAAAGCTGATCTGCGCATGCGCCTTCTCAACAGCGACGGCAGCACCGCCGAGATGTGCGGAAACGGCATACGCTGCTTCGCAAAGTTTGCATACGAGCGGGGGCTTGCGGGGTCGAACCCCATGAGGATAGAAACGCCGGCGGGCATAAGGCTGGCGGAGATGACCATAGAAAATGGCATCGTCACCGCCGTAAGGGTGGACATGGGGGAGCCGCTCTTTGAAAAAAAGGATATACCCATGAAGGGCGAGGGGATATGCCGCCTTGAAACCATAGAGGCGCTGGGCAGGAGCTTCACAATATCTGCGGTAAACACCGGCGTGCCGCACATGGCGGTGTTTGGCGAAGTGACGGAGGAGGACATACTCAAATACGGCCCGGCGCTGGAAAGGCACCCGCTTTTCCCGGCAAAGGTGAACGTGAACTTCATAAATATGGAGCCCGACGGCAGCATTTCCGTCCGCACCTGGGAAAGGGGCTGCGGCAGGACGCTGGCCTGCGGCACCGGAAGCTGCGCCGCCGCGGTATGTGCAAGTATGGCGGGCTTTACGGGGCGCAGTGTTAAGGTACATCTGGCTCTCGGAGAGCTTTTGATAGAATGGGCGGAAAACGGGCATATTTATATGACCGGCCCCGCAGAAGAGATATTTGAGGGAAATATAAAATAAATTATAAATTAGTAGTAAGAAAGGACGTTTGCCATGCATTACACGCTTTACCCCAAGGGAGTATGCTCAACACAGATAGACCTTGACGTCACCGACGGCAAGATACACAATCTCAGCTACACCGGCGGCTGCAACGGAAACCTTAAGGCTCTGGGCGCAATGTGCGAGGGCGCCAGCGCCGAGGAAGTCATACGCCGCCTTTCCGGCATAACCTGCGGCTACAAGGCCACCTCCTGCTCGGATCAGCTGGCGCGGCTCTTAAAGGATGCCATGAAGAAAAAGGCGTAAGGCGCAATAAATCTCAATGCGGCGGAAAATAAAGCTTTTCCGCCGTTTTTTATTGACATCACCTCCATCTTGCAAGATAATATTAAAATACGTAACCATCAGTTGACAAGGACACACAAGGTTTTAGAAGCCAAACAGCACGGCATAAC
>ERZ857629.1926-NODE-1926-length-20792-cov-7.915658_pt1 | contig 20792 bp, 17 predicted proteins | sample MGYA00519700_ERZ857629 | MGnify/ENA primary metagenome ERZ857629 (study PRJEB31778, sample SAMEA3449351) | human gut metagenome | biome: human gut; feature: human-associated habitat; material: faeces | place: United Kingdom | collected 2010/2012 ...
CAAGTCCCCCGCGGCAGATGGAACGCGAAAATGAGATGATCGTTATTTCACATCGTCTTTTTTATTGCAATTTGTGAAAATCGATATCACCTACCTTCAGCTCCAGCGTGATGTGAAAACCGGCGATGCGGCCGCTTTCTTTTCCATCACAAAAAGCCGCCATGAAGAGATCACAGCGGCTTCTCTGACGCATCAAACGCAAAAAGCCATCGGCACGGAGGTGCCAATGGCTTCTTTCTCATTCCAATGAATATGCATATAGTTATACGCGAAAAAAGGGGAATTTGTAAAAAGGAAGGTCGTCGCCGCGGTGGAAATCACCGGTCACGCCATCCCCGTCACTTCGCCTCTTTCTCTTCTTCCGGCTTTTCCTCTACCATATCGGCTTTCTCTGCTGCCGGAGCCGGTTCTTCGGTCGGCGTCCCTTCAGCGTCTGGTGCCGGCTCTTCCGCCGGAGCTGCGGTTTCTTCCGCCGGTTCTTCTACGGGCGTTTCTTCCGCAGGAGCGGCTTTATCCGGTACTTCTTCCGTTGCAATTTCCTCTGCCGACGCTTCCTCCTCCGGCAGCTCGACAGCCGGATAAGCATAGCCGGGGACGATGGGAGCCTTCAGATTTTCCAGCGCATCGATGGATGCCAGTGCAAGCTCCAGATCCTTTCGGATCTTGCTCACGTAGTTCTTCATATTTCCTTCCGTATGGATCATGGTCTCAGCCAGGCGGCGGCGATAGTCCTCCGCGTCCTTCACCTGTCTGTCTCCTTCCATCTTGGCATTGGAGATCAGGATATCCGCATTTCTCTTTGCGTTCTTCTTGACGTTCTCAGCGGTATCCTTGGCAAGCTGGAGCGTCGCTGTCATGGTATCCGAGATCCTCTCATAGTTGGAGAGCTTCAATTTCATCTGGTCCATTTCCTCTTCCATCTCGCGATGCTCACGATAGATCTGCTCGTAGTCAGTGACGATCTGGCGCAGGAAATCATTGACCTCTTCCTCGCTGTAGCCGCGCAGGCCTTTGGAGAAAGTTTTATTATGAATGTCCATTGGTGTAATCATAGCTTTGCCTCCTTGGGGAACTTTCTTCTATTGTACTTGCTTTGCGCTGTTTAGGCAAGGAGCGGGGAAAAACGTCGTATGTTAAGGAAACGCCGAACTTAATAGCCTTCCCCTCGAGGGGAAGGTGCCCCGAAGGGGCGGATAGGGCACTGGCGGCATGAAAGACAGATGAGGAAAGCGGAACAGCGCGGCACATGTGGGGAAAGCGTGAGTCCCTGACCGCAAGCAAAAAAGATTTCTCGCTTCGCTCGAAATGACAAAGCGGGCGTCTGATGTCTCCCAGTCTCTTAGTCACTTCACACCCGTCATACGCCTGATAAATTCACTCACCGCATCCAGCCCTTTTCTCAGTACGTCCGCTTCATGGCCGTAGCCGACACGGAAAGAGAATGGTTCATCGAAGCAGTCGCCGGGGACGCAGAAGGCGCCTGTCTCCTCATACATGCGGCGGCAGAAATCGCGCGAGCCGATGGAAAGATCGTAATGCACAAGTGCCATGGTACCGGCAGTCGGTCTCACGTAAGAGACATGCGGCTCCCCCTTCACCCAGGCATCCAGAATGGGAAGATTGGCTGCTAGAATGGCGCGGTTTCTCTCGAGGATCTTTTCTTTGTGCGCCAAGGCGAGCGCCGCGATCTCCTCATCGAAGAGCCCGCAGCTCACAAGGTCATAGTCCCGCACACGGCGAAACTGGGCGAGCGCCTGCTGGTCATGGGTCGCAAGCCAGCCGAGCCGAAGCCCGGCCAGCGAAAAGGCCTTCGACATCGATCCGGTCGCGATCCCCTTCTCATAGAGATCGCAAACGGAGGGAGCGAGCGCTCCGTCGATGGAAACGCCGCTGTACACCTCATCGCAGAAAAGGTATGCGCCACTCTGACGCGCGATGGTGACGATGTCCTTCATCATGTCCGATGGGATCAGAGTGCCCGTCGGATTGTTCGGATTGTTGAGGCAGATCATGCGCACGCCGCGCGCCGCTGCCTGCGAAAGCTCATCAAGGTCCGGCAGATAGCCGTTCTCTCTTCGAAGGCGCAGCACCGTCACCTCCGCCCCGAGCGCTTCCGGTGCCGAGTAAAACTGCTGATAGCTTGGAGAGAATGCGATCACACGATCCCCCGGACGGATGAGCGAGAAGAAGATGTGCTGGTTCCCGCCCGTCGCACCATGCTCCGTCAGGATCTCCTCCGGGCGGATACTCGTATAGAGACGACTGATCTCCTTCTTGACCTTCTCCGAGCCGAAGATGGTGCCGTATGTCTGCTCTCTTTCAAAAAAGCGATCCATAAAATCTGTGCGATCCTCGCCCGCCAGCGAAAAAAGCTCTGCGAGCGAGAGAGGCTTCGCACAGGTGTCCGTGATATTGTACTTGGCGCCTTCTTCGTACTGGTCCATCCAGCTTTCGACGCCGAACTGTGAAACGATCATAGGGATACTCCGTAAAAATATGAGTGATTAGGGTTCAGGGTTAGCCCTTGGGCTAACCCTCTTCACTCTCCCAATTCTTGCATACATCCACCCAGCCCTGCGAAGCGGATGCCCTTTCCAGCTCCGGAAGGCTGAGCTTCACCGCACTATGGTCCGTGCCTGCCGCCGGATAAACGATATCGAAGCGTTTCAGGGACACATCCAGATAGACAGGCACGCCCTCCGGCAGGCAGAAGGGACACACACCGCCGGGGCGATGGCCGATGTACTTCTCGCACTCCGCGCCGGGGATCATCTTCGCCTTCTTATGAAAGCTCATCTTGAATTTGTGATTATCCACCCTGGCATCTCCCGCCACGACGATGATGAGCGGCTTGTCATCCAAGAGGAAGGACATCGTTTTCGCGATGCGCGCCTCCTCCGTCCCGAGTGCCTGCGCCGCCAGCGCCACCGTCGCCGATGACTCCTCAAGATCCATACAGCGATCCCCCATGCCGAGGGTCTCAAAATATTCTTTTACTTTTTCAAAAGACATCGTATGCACTTCTTTCGTATCAATGGGGGACTAGTGACTGGTGACTAGTGACTGGTGGCTGGGGATTAGGGACTAGGGATTAGGATCCGCGAGTGGCTGGTAGCTAGGGACTAGGGACTAGGGACTGGTGACTGGTGACTGGTGGCTGGTGACTGGTGGCTCTCTCGCACTGTCATTTCGAGCAGAGCGAGAAATCTTTGTCATTCGCGGCGAGGGACTTACGCTTTTTCCACATGTGCCGCGCTGTTCCGCTTTCCGCATCTGTCTTTCCTGCCGCCTGTGCCCTATCCGCCCCTATGGGGCACCTTCCCCTCGAGGGGAAGGCTGACGATACGAGGGAAACCTATCTCCGCAGACCTTCGGGCATCGCTTCATATATACTCGCGGCGAAGCCGCCACCACCATTTCTCATTTCTCATTTCTCATTCAAGCGAGGCTTCCATCCCCAATGAAGGGACAGCACGCCCCGTGGGCTAACCCTCCCCCTTCATTTACAACAAAGAGCTGTGCGCTGCACAGCTCCCTTTTTTATTTCTTTCCTTTTTTGACGACCGTCTTCGCTTCCGGTTTCGCATCCGCCTTGCCGCGGCCGAGACTGCCGGTCTTTGCCAGCTTCTTCGCCGTCATGTACCAGGCCGGAGACTTGTCCAAGCACTTATTCTGCTTCACCGTAGGATCATTCGGATACTGTTTCTTATAGTGTTCCATCGCACGGCGCGCATTTACCTTCTCATCCTTGGAAATGGTCTCGAAGGAGAATCCCACCTTCCATGCAAAGACGAGCATCGCGACCGGGTAGAGTGCAAGCGGATACACTTCGCAGAAGACGCAGGCCGCGATGAGCGCAAGCCCGCCCACGATAGAGAGTACCGAGACGCCGGTCTGCACCATGACAGTCTTTCTGAAGTCCGCATCCATGTGCGCGAGCCAGATATTTCCGCTCGAAAGGAAGTAGTGGACGAACTCCTGATTCCGAAGCATCCTGTCCCGCTTGTTATGTGCAAGGATCTGCTGCACGATGTCCGCCACATTTTTCTTGAAGCGCATGGTGCGGTAATTGAATACGACGAGGAGCGTCGTGATGAGAGCGATAAAGATGATACTGCTGGTGGATCCTTCCATGATATGTCTCCTTTGCTGAGTTGTTCTTTCTATTATAAGGGGCAAAGGGGAAATCAGCAAGGGGAGAGAGAGCGCAGGGCGCGCGCCCTTCCCACACGCCTCACTTCTAAGCCCGCACCATTCCCACTTGGATGCCCAGTCGATTCGCTTCGCCCGCCTTCATCTCCAGACACCCTTTCGCACGGAGGCAGGCGGAGAGGCCAAGCCATGGCGCAAGATGAGGGACGACCTTCACCACGCGGCCTTCTCCATCGAAATACACCGCATCGATCGCAAAACGCATGAAGCACATGTGGATGCTGTTCGTCTTCTCGAGGTACAGTCCACGTCCTTCATCAAGGGGCGCACGGAGCATGAGGCCTTTGAAGCGCGCCCACCACGAGCGAGCTGTCTCGACTTCGACAGAGATGGCGCGCTCGCCATTCGTGAGTATCCATGTTTCGATCATAAAAGCTCCTTTGGGAAATCGTGACTCGCATCCGGCTCTGCGACGAAGGCGGCACCTCCCTGCTCCCGTCGGCATCGCTGCGCCACGGCTTATACATCCCCTGCGAAAAAAATAACTGCCAGCTCACGCTGCCAGTTATTTTTTCCCCATGGTTTCCATGAGAGAGAGGAGCGATGGCAGGAGCGCCACCACGAAGATCGCAGGGAAAATGCAGAAGACAAGCGGGAAGACCATCTTGACAGGCGCCTTCATCGCCTTCGTCCGCGCCCGCTGGCGGCGGACATTTCTCATATTGTCAGCCTGGATCGTCAGCGTATCCGACATGGAAGCACCGAGACGCTCCGACTGCGTGACGGACATGACGAAGAGGTACACATCCTGCACGTCACAGCGCTTCGCCATGAACTGCATCGAGCGTCGACGGGTCATCCCCATGCGTACATCACGGAGCATGCGGGAAAGCTCATCGATCAAGGGCCCCTTCATGCGCTCGACGACCTTGCGAAGCGCCGCATCGAAGGAGAGCCCTGCCTGCACAGAGATTGCCAGAAGGTCCAGCACATCCGGCAGCTGCTGCGTGATAAGAGACTGGCGTTTCTTGATGATATGATTCAGGACACCGAAGGGGAGCAGCGCCCCCATGAATCCCCAGCCAAGAACGATGAGGAAGAACTGCGGCGCTGTATAGACGCCCCGCCCCGCATACCAGAAGCCGAGCGCGAGACCGAGCGCAAGGCACAGAAACCAAAGGCCGGCGAAATGAGCGACCTTCCACACGCCCTGCTTGCCGGCGAGCATGATGCGCCGCTCCATGAGCTTCGGGATCGCCGCCGGAGCGAAGTAGGAGAGCGTATCCATCAGATCGCCCAGCACACGGCCGACCGTACGCTGCAGGAAGGGGATCTTCCGAAGATCGTCCGGATCCACCATCTCTTCTTCGGCAGAAGGATCCATAAACTGATCCAGACGCCGCTGCATCTCACGCTGCGAGTCCGACTGCCGAAGTACGATGAGCGTCATCATGATAAAAACAAATAAGGAGATCGCAATCGCGATAGAAAATGCAAGCATAGCGTGTCACCTCGGTTCAAGGAATTAGGAATTAGGAATTAGAAATTAGGAATTAGGAATGAAGGTGGCGGCTGCGCCGCGAATATTTATAGGGCGATGCCCGAAAATAGGAATGAAAGAGTATTTCCTTAAGGAAACGACACTTGGTGCTGCCTATTTCTGTTTTCAAACACGCGCCAGTCATCGGTCTGCAAGGAAGATTTCTCGACTTCGCTCGAAATGACGATACGCGCGAAGCGCTATCAAAATTTTGCGACGCTTTTGATTTTTATGCGCCGCACCACAACCCTGAACCCGCCAACCTGAACCCTGAACCCTTCACGTCATTCTTCCCAGTCCCCTTCCGGCACGCGGCCGAAGAGATCCTTCGGCGCGTCCACGCCGTGGATCTTAAACTTGGTGAGAAACTGCGGCTGCAGGCCTGTATACACGAAGGAGCCCTGCGATTTGCCGTTTTCATCGAAGCCGGTCTGATGGTAGCGGAAAAGGTCCTGCAGGACGATCACATTCCCTTCCATCTGCTGCACTTCGGTGATGTAGGTGATCTTGCGGGAGCCGTCCTGAATACGGGACTGATGAATGATAAGATCAAGTGCGGAGGAAATCTGGCTGCGGATCGCCGTGACCGGCAGATCGAAGCCGCTCATGAGGACCATCGTTTCCAGACGCGAGAGCACATCGCGCGGACTGTTCGCATGTGCCGTCGTGAGCGAGCCGTCATGGCCGGTATTCATCGCCTGCAGCATATCGAGCGCCTCGCCGCCTCTGACTTCGCCGACGATGATGCGGTCCGGGCGCATACGGAGAGCATTCTTCACAAGGTCTCTGATCGTGACCGCCCCCTTGCCCTCTATATTCGGCGGGCGGGACTCGAGCGTCACGACATGCGGCTGCTCAAGGCGGAGCTCGGCGGCATCTTCGATGGTAACGATGCGTTCATCGGAGGGGATGAAGGAAGAAAGGACATTCAGCGTGGTCGTCTTACCGGAGCCGGTACCGCCGCTGACCATGATATTCAGCTTCGCCTTGACACAGGCGCGCAGGAATGAGGCCATCTGCTCCGAAAGGGTGCCATAGGCGATCAGATCCTCGATCAAGAGCGGTATCCGGGAGAATTTACGGATCGTCACGCACGGCCCGGACAGAGAAAGCGGCGGGATGACGATATTGACACGAGAACCGTCTTCGAGACGCGCATCGACGATCGGCGATGCTTCATCGACGTGACGGCCCAGCGGCGACACGATCTTCTCGATGATCGCCATCAGGTGTGCCTGATCCTGAAAACGAGCCTGCGTCAGATGGATCTTGCCCATCTTTTCCACATAGATCTTCTTCGGCCCGTTGATCATGATCTCCGTCACGGCATCATCCTTCAGGAATGGCTCGATCGGGCCAAGCCCCAGGATCTCATCACAGATATCCGATACCAGACGCGAACGCTCGCCGCGCGGAACGGCAAAGGGATCCTCCTCGACCACACGCTGCACATAGCGGGTGATGACCGCCTCGACCTCCTGGCGCGTATGCCTGCCGTCCAAGACCTGCTGCTGCTCAGCGGTCATGTCATCGACGATACGCCGGTGAATTCCGTTTTTCAGCTCCTGGTATCCCTCTTCGTGGGCGTTGTTCGTCCGGCCGGCAAATATAGCGGCCTGTTCTTTTTTCTCGGTGCCGTCACGGCGGCCAAGACGTTCCAGAAGTTTCAAAGTCTTCACCTTCCTTGGAGATTTGTTGATGGGTGTAATGGGAATAGTGGGTGTAGCGAGACGCGAGCGCCTTACGTGCTCTTTCCGGTCGTCTCATCGTACATATAACAGCTCACGGAATACGAGTACGGGAGTTCTGCAAAGTGCGACAGGTAATTAAAAAATGATACATCGCTCTTGGTAAGCTCCAAGTTGAGCTCCGCATGAACAGAGTTTTCCGGCTTTTCATTGTTATCATTGGTGGCAGTCACCTGCACGCCAGCGGCATCCGGCACATACAGATGCGTGATGACATTCTGCTCTTTCAAAATTTGATTGTATTTGTCAGCGATGATCTTGTAATTATTTATTGGCTGTGAAGGATCTGTGCTTTCTGTATAATGCCCCACCACAGCCGCTTCGCGCGCCGCATTTCTCACGATGCCCTGCACGGTCTGGTAATCCCCGAACATGAAGCCGCAATAGATGATCCCGCAGAGAACGAGGAGAAAGATCGGCAACAGCAGTGCAAACTCGACGATATCCTGCCCTTTTTGTCGTTTCATGATGCTTCGTTTCTCCTTTCGCGGGAATGGTGACTGGTAGCTAGTGACTGGAGATTAGGGATTGGGGATTAGGAGTGACTAGTGACTGAAATGCCACCTTCGGGAATCGCCACAATTTATACTTTACGGCGCATTTCGTCATCCTAAGCGGAGTGAAATGTCGGATGTTCAATAATGTAAAGGCGGAACAGTGAGAACTGAGTCGAAGGATCTAGCGCCGCACCACCATTTCTCATTTCTCATTCAAACAGAATCAAAGGACGAGCCGCCCCAAGGGCTAACCCTGAACCCATCAACCTGAACCCGACAACCTCTATACCTTGATATCTACGATCTTATGAATGATGAAGAAGCCTATGACTTCCATCACAAGGGCGACACCGATCGCGATCTGCCCTATGCGTGTCGTGAGGAGCGGGCGCATATATTCCGGCGACATGATGTACATGAAGAGCCCCATCGCGATCGGAAGAGCGGCAAGGATCATGCCTGCCATACGCCCCTGCGCGGTCAGTGTCTTGATCTCGCCGCGCAGCCGGATGCGGTCTAAGATGGTATCGCGGATGATATCAATGATGTCGGCAAGATTTCCGCCGACCTGCTGCTGAATGAGCACCGCCGTGACGATGAGAGAGAAGTCAGGGCTGCCCACACGCCTGTCCATCTCCGTCAGCGCGCGGTCCAAAGGCTTCCCTAGATTCGTCTCGCGAAGGACACGGGCAAATTCCGTGCTGACGGGCGGCTTCATTTCCTTGGAAATGATCTCGATCGTTTGCAGGAAGGAGAAGCCCGCCCTCAGAGAATTGGAAATCAGCGTCAGGCAGTCAGCCATCTGGTAGAGAAACGCCTTCAGCCGCTTGTCGATCCGGTATTTCACATAGCCCCACTGGAAAAGGAAAGCAAGGAGGGCAAAGAGCAGCGCAGCGCCGCCCTCCCCTGTGACCAGGAGCGCCATGAGAAAAGCAAGAATGCTCACCCCGAAGGAGATCACGACCATTTCGAAGCCGAGCAGCGGCAGTCCTGCGCGATGCATCATGAGATCGAGCTTCGAAGCGGTCTTCCTCCCCCCGACCCTCCGCATGCGCTTGCGGAAGGCACGGCGGAGCTTCTGCCCGGTCGAGATCTGCTCCTCTTCCGTCTCCTTCACATCGAGATAGTCCGCATACTGCTGCAGACGCTCAGACACCACCTGCTTCTTTTTCAGTGCATGACCGAGCAGGAAGAACAGGATGAAAAAGAAAAGAAAGGCGCAAAACAGCGAGATGATAAAGATCATAGATGGTTTGCTCCTTTCTTGGAAATCAGCGCTGTACAGCATTTGTCTGGCTGACGCTATGGGAATCTATCCGCCGCCTTTGGCGCCCCCTCTCCAGGAGCCTGCTCAGTTGGGGAAAAATACCTAATCCCTAGCTACTAGTCACCAGTCACTACTTACTAATGATCTTCTCTGCGAGTGCATCAACGGCCTTGGCAAAGGGGCTGTCAGGATTCTCGTCCACGACGAGGCGGCCATTGTCAGCCGCCTCCGAGACACGGACATATTCATTCGGGATGATGGCTGCGACAGGATAGCCCAGCTCCTTGGAGAGACGCTCCTTCTCCGCGTCGTCAAACGGCGAGACACGGGTGAAGAGCGGATAGACGCGCTCCCGGTAGTCATCCCATGCCTTGAAGATCTCCAGTGCGCGCTTCATATGCATCGTCTCGTAGCCGCCATTGTACATCGCCATCAGGACCGTCTCATCGGAGAGCTCACACGCCGTCGCGGAAATGTCGGAAAACCCCGAAGGCAGATCGATCAGAACGTAGCTGTACAGGCTCCGCGTCATATGGATGAGCTGCGTCAGCGCATCCAGCGTGACAGACTCCGCAAGATCCGGCTTTGCCGGCCCGCAAAGTATCTGCAGATTCCTTCTGGCATCGATGAAGTACGACTTCAGCGTCACCGGCGAGAGGAACTTGATATCCCGCACCGCTTCGACCAGGGTCGTTTGCGGATTCAGATTGAAAAAGACCGCCATATCACCGAACTGCAGGTCACAGTCAAGGATCGCGACAGGCTCTCCCGTCCTCTTGGCGATGCTCGCGGCGAGATTGGAGATCAATGTCGTCTTGCCGCTCTTTCCCTTCGGGCTGAAGAAGGAGATCACACGTGCAGACGAGCGCAGCGAGGCGCGGTCCGCATTCCTGACCGCCGCCTGCAGCTCATCCGGCGTGAACGGCTTGATCATATACCCCTGCGCGCCGCCGCGCAGCAGTCTTGCCTGCGCCTCCGAGTCCCAGCGGCGGGAAAGACAGATGATCAGGGCCTGCCCGCAATTCTTCTTAAGATCGGAAAGCAGACTGACATTGGGCTCGCAGTCGATATCCAGAAGGATCAGATTCGGACTGAATGCCTGCATCTGCCCCAGAGCATCGCCCGCGGTCTGATACCGTGCCGACAGCTCGAAGCCCGGGCTGTTTCTGATCACGCTCGACAGCCGCTCAAGCATCATGCGGTTGTTCTCGATGAGGACTGTACGATAAGACATGGAATTCGCCTCCAGTTAAAAGGTTCAACGGGTTCTAGAGGTTCTGAAGGTTCAACGGGGGTGGTGCGGCGCATCATATGTATACAGCGCCGCATTTTTTAATTTTTCCCACACTCGTTGGTTTCCTCTAACTGCCCATATATTTCTCGGGCATCATGGAAATAAGCCTGCTGCTTTCTTTTCAGGGCAGAAATCAATCGGTTGATCAGATACACGTCATACCTGATTTGATCATGAAGCTCAGTGGATAACTCTTGCGTCAGAAAATGAAGGTCATCGCAATATATGATCTGAGACTCCAACTCATAAGCCGAACCTCGTGCTATATATAGAAAATGGATATAATCATTAATCGTCCCACGCCCCTGCCCCTCGGCAATATTAGAGCCAATCGATATGACTGCTCTTCGCATTTGCGAGGACAAGGCATACTCTTCATTTTGGGGCAGCTGCAAAACCGCTCGATATACCAAGTCTTTGAGTTTCCTCGCCACCTGTCATGCCAACAATTCTTTATAGCTAGTCATTTATACGTCTCCGATTTTGGTCGGCTCAACAGGCTCTGACGCTCCTCAGGTTTCTCATTTTTCGTAAACAACGTATATGTTAAGGAAACACTGATTCAAGCGTTGTCAGATTTTACTCTTGAATTTTTACGCATAGCAAGGAATCACCTGATGCGAATAGCGAACTATTAAAGGAAGGCTATGACAAAGCTATGTATAAAAATCTTGTAGAAACTGACTCTGCGATTGAATCAGCGTTTCCTTAATACTCCGCGGCGCTTCTTTTTTTGCGCCGCACCAACCCCGTTGAACCTTCTGAACCCTTAGAACCCGCTGAACCTCTTTTGCACAAACAGCACGAGCCCTGAACCTGCCTTATCACGAGAACAGTCTCGACAGCCAGCCGCCCTCTTGTGACTTTTGCGGCGAGGCGGTGTCTTCTTCATAGGTATCCACCATGGTGCGGATTCCTTTGGCAAGCGGCGTGTCCTTCGCCGAGAGGACGAGCGGGACGCCGGTCTTGATGGATTCGGCGGCCGTTTGGAAATCGTTCGGGATGACGTAGTGGAACTGGTGGCCCAGGATCGCTTCGACATCCTTGACATTGATGCGGGTGCGCGCATTCGAACGGTTCAGGACGTAGCGGATCTTATTGTCATCATAGCCGAGCTCCTTCAGGGCATCCGAGCCGCGCTTCATGTTCTTGATGGTCGGGATGAAGTCAACGATGCCGATGAAGTCGATCACCGTCGAAAGATCCATGAGGGAGAGATTGAGCGCACTGAAGGTCGATGTCGTATCAATGATGAGGTAGTCATACTCGAGCTGGAGCTGTACGACGAGGTCACGGATGAGCGTCGTGTCAAGGTTGTACGCCTCTTCGAGGAGCTTCGGATTCGACATCACATCGAAGGAGACGCCGCCGGAGGAGAAGGGCGTCAGATACTCGGCGGCTACGGTGTCGTCAGGATGCTCGCGCATGGATCTCTCCGCGTCTGCGATCGTCTTCTCCGGCGTGAGCTTGAGCGCACTCGCCACGTCTCCGAACTGCAGATCCAGATCGATCAGACAGACGGTATGACGGCTCTTTGCCAGCTCCGCTGCCATATTGATGGCGATGAGCGTCTTTCCCACGGCGTATGCCGTGCTGAATACAGTAATGATCATGCCTTTACGGCCTACCATAGACATCACGCCTCCTTCGGGGATGTTGGTTGTTAGTCCTTGTAAGATTTGGCTCAGAAATCATGGGGGACAGGTTCAAGTAGATACCATCGAGAAGAGACAGCCCAGCGGCTGCCCCTTCTCAATGGCACCTGCTATGCAGCAAGTACCATAAAGAACATAAATTACTTAGGTTTGTTCGCGTCAGTAGCAGTTTCCATCAGGCTTGTGGACTCGGTAAAGACTGCATTGATCTTGTTGGCCAGGTCAGCCTGATTGTAAATCAGCCAGCCAATGCCAACGATGATCGCCAGCATCAGTGCGTATTCGACCATGTCCTGGCCTTTTTCGCCGAGTACCGGTTTGACATAGTAGTCATACATCTGTTTTGCTCTGTTCATCATAATGATTTCACCTCCTTTTCGTGAAATGTATAGAAACGGAATCTATAAAAAGTCTCTGGAGACTCTTTACCAGAATGAAGGTTGAAGGTTCAGGGTTCAGGGTTAGCCCACGGGGCGTACGTCCTTTGATTGCGTTTGAAAGCCTCGTTTGAATGAGAAATTAGAAATGAGAAATGCGAAATGGTGGTGCGGCGCATAAAAATATAGAAGCGCCGCGGAGGCTTGAAACTAGCGGTTTTCTCGTATCGCAAACCTAATCCCTAGCTACCAGTCACAAGTCACTAGTCACTAGTCACATATTTTTTTGCGCCGCACCTGAGCCTTGAACCCGCCACTTTTACCTGTTTTTCAGGGTAGTGCTCTTTCCGGAGTACCTGTCCATCGCTGCCTTGATCCTTGCCCGCTGGGCGGTGGCGTCAGCGGAGGTGCGGGTGGACTGCTGTATCTTTACGGCTGGCCGAGCGGTCTCCTGCTTTGCCTTTTTCTCCGGCTTTGTCTTTTCTCGACGGGCGACGGTCAAACGGTCTTTCTGTGCCTCGTAGTCTTCCTCGGTCATAGGGACGAGGATCGGCTCGCCGTGAATATCTGTGGTCTTCAAGAGGTAGGACCGCGTCTTGGCAGGCGCTTTTTCTTCGAGGATGATGGTATCATCATCGCCGGGTTTTTCGCCCCAGAGGTCACGCTCCTCAGCATCTGTCCCCTGCGGAACGGGCTTCCCCGTCTCTACAAGCTCACGGTTTCTGGCGGTGCGCTCGCTAGCCTCATAGCTTTCCTTCATGCGCCGGCTCATCGGCGCAGGGGTATCGTCTGCGACAAGGGTCGGCGTGATGAGGATGATGACCTCACGCTTGTCACGGGTATTCGATGTATGACGGAAGAAGCGCCCGATGATGGGAAGATCTCCCAAGAGCGGGATCTTCGATACGATCTTCGCGTCCTCAGAATTGATGAGTCCGCCGATCGCCATGGTCATGCCGGAGCGGACATTGACTTCGGACTCGGCCTCGCGGGTCGCGATGCCCGGTACGCTGAAGGAGTCGATCTTGACGCCATGGCTGTAGTCCAGGGTCGATACTTCGGCATGGACCTTCGAGGTGATCTTGTCTTCTGAGTCGACGACCGGCTCGATCTTGAGCTTCACGCCGTATTCATGCCAGTCGATGGATACATTGCCATTGCCATCCGAGACGGGGATCGGGATGCGTCCGCCGATCAGGATGTTCGCCGTCTTCCCGGACATCGTCGTGATGGACGGGCGGGAAAGGATACGCGCCTTGCCTTCATTGATGAGCGCCTGCAGGGTCACATTCACATTCGCGACATGTGAGCCCAGCCAGCCGCCGTGTTTTCGGGTGGAGGAGAAATCCTCGCCGCCGTAGAAGAGGCCCGCCGTACCTACGGTGATATTGTTATTGGGATTATCGGAGCTGCTGCCAGAGTTGCTGTTTGAACCCGGTGTCTGCGACCAGTACTGGATGCCGAGGTTCTTGGTATAGTCCGAATTGATCTCTATGATCTGCGCCTCAAGGCGGATCTGGCTCGGATGCTCCATCTCGAGGAGATCGATCACGCCGGAGCCATCGCCGCCGGTGTAGAGGCCGGCGATCTTCAGTGCGGTGTCGTGCTCATACTGGTTCTCGACCTTGCCGCGGAGCATCACGCGGTCCTTCATCATCTGTACATGGACTTTCGGATAGCCGATGGCATCCTGAATGGCGCTCGCCATGCCGCGGTCATTGCCCGCGACATACACGGTGTACTCGGTGCGCCGCCCGCCATCTGACCAGACGATGAGGGAGGTCGTCCCTGCTTTCTTCCCGACGAGGAGGAAATCTCCTGAAGAGAGAAGCTGCACGTCGGCGATGGCAGGATTTCCGACCGCAAGGCGTGTGATGCCGGAAGCGGCCATGTATTTCGATTCATTCAGGGACACCTCGACAGGTTCAGCGGCGCAGGCGCTTCCGAAGGAGAGCATCGCAGCGGCGAGGAGGAGTCCGATCCTTTTTTTCATTCCGTTCATCTTACTGCCCCCTCGTTACGCTTGTACCACGAATGACTTCGATACCACTGCCGGCGGTGCCGGTCTGTCCCCCGCTGATCTCCACCTGCGGCTGGGGCGCGCCCTGCGGAGGGTATGGCGCATAGGACGGAGCGGCCGGCGGCTGCGGATCCGGCTTCGGCAGCGGGATCACGTAGTAGGCAACCGATTCTGTCTCAGCCGCCCCGTCTGCCGGACGCAGCATCAGCTGTACCTGTCCGACCTGCAGGGAGGCGGTGAGTTTCGCCGCATCATAGGGCGAGAGAGCGACCGTCGCGACAGCGGGCGTCCCCATCGAGGACGTATCCGTGCGACGCGGCGCGGTCGGCATTTTATTTCCATTCGATTCATCTTTTCCGTCTTTGTCATCCTTCTTCGGTGCGACGTAACCCTGACCCATGCTGGACTTATTGATGGCCAGCAGCAGGACATCACGGAGCAGCATCTTCGAAGTGACGCGGTTCTTCCCGTCCTGACTGGAAATCAGAAGGATATCCACATGGTCGCCGGGCTTCGCAAAGCCGGAGACGCCGGAAATGTCATTGATGCCAAAAGACAGCGCGCGCATCCCATCCGGGATGAGCCCCTGAAAACCGGCGGTTGCCGACACATCGAGTTTTCGCCTGGTGATGACATCGCCCGCAAGGATGGTGACGCCTGCCTTATGCCCGACAATGAGCTTCTTGTCTGTCAAAGCCCCCGGCGGGAGCAGGCTTTCCGGTACGACAGAGGCTTTCAGCATGTCATCTGTGATGACCGTCCGCGACGAGATATCCGTCGCCGCTTCGATGACGGCGACGCCCGCTACCTCCGGTGTCTTTTCTTCTTTCTTGTCTTCGAAGGAAGACAGTGTGCTGTACAGGATGATGAAGATCATGAGCGCAAAGAAAGCGCAGAGAAGGATGAGCTTTCGAGGCGACATCTTCCCTGCGGTCTTAGCCAGTTTATCTGCTAGTTTCATGTGACCCCCTCTTCTCGGGATACCCTTCTATTTCACTCCCCGCCGATGTGAAGGAGCTTTTGTTTTTCCGTTATTGCAAAGCCTTTAGTACATATTTAATTAATTCTACCACATCGATTTTAGAAATTCTATATATTAAGAATTTTCTATTCATGCTTGTACAAAATGTATCGTGTGCAGATTCTTTAAGAAGGATGCCGTCACTTCTTCTCCGCCATCGTCACGCCGCCGATGTCATAGAAACGCGCCATCGCAGCATTGCCCCAATGTGCTGGATCAGATTTCAATCCCACGGCGTAATGGTGAAAGCCTGTAAGGTACGTCCACAGCTCCTCCTCATACGGCGGTCGCTCGGTGATAGAGAGGATAGCCGGTGACCCGCGCATGGCCTCAGCCTCTCCGAGCCAGCGGTCAAACCATCTGGCATTTTCCACAAATATCCAGAAGGTCATGGCGAAGGTGAAGGCGAAGTAGACGATGGCCAGCCGCTTCATCACCCCTGCCCCCGGCAAACAGACCGGCGATGCGCCGGCGCAATCAGCGGCGTGCTGCATGAGGAGCGCCGCCGTCAGGCAGAAGATGGTGCTCGGGAAAAGGCTGCGGAAGGGAAACTCCGGCGAGACGCACATGATGATCTCAAAGAGCAGGCTCGCCGATAGAAACCAGAGCGAGAGACGGACATATTTCCTGCCGCCGGAAAAAGCGCAGAGCTCTCTCCTCTTCCGAAAGGCTTTCATCAGGTAGAAATAAAAGGGCGAGAGCAGCAGCGTATGAAACCAGATCGCTACGAAGGCTTTGACAGAGAACTGGAAGAGCCGGAAGCTCTCTCCGCTCTCTTCCATGCGCACCAGATTTCCCGGCGCCAGCATGAGGATCCCGTAGCCGATGGAGAGCCCTGCAAAGCCCGCCAGCATCCAGAGCTGCATCTCTCTTTTCTTATATATGTGATAGAGATAAAACAGTCCGAAAAGCCCGATCCAGCAGAGCGTATTTTCATTTCCGTTCCCGGCAAGAAGCCCCAGAAGGAAGAGGAGCGGCGAGAGCCAGCCTCCATAGCGCGCTTCCCCATCCGTCATGTAATGCCGGATGTAAGGCAGCAGCCACGCCAAAAGGAAAACCATCGGCCAGAGATAATTGCACGAGCCATCCAGCCAGAGGAAGATGCCGCAAAAATTCGCCTGAAATGCCCAGAGAAAGAAGCCTGTGATAAGGACGCTCTTTGCCGGAAGCTCCATCGTGACCTTTCCGCCCCGTGCCGTCCACTGCATGAGGAGGACGAGGAGCACCACTGTGAGCGCGATGGCCACATTGAAGACGCCTCGCGGCATCCAGAGGAAGAACATCGCCATCGCCTGCGCGACGATGCGCCCGCCCCATGTCAGGAAATACGACCACGAAGACACCGCAATATCTTGAAAACTGGCGATGCGCCGCGCGTCCGCTGACAGCGGCTCATACATGGAGTGTCCTTCCCACATAAAGGAATACACGTAGTCATCCCCCGCACTGCGTACCATAAAGCTGTTCAGTATAAAGATCACGAAAAAGATCAGACCGAGTGCCGCGACCAATTCCACCTTCTTATTCATCATAGTCATCCCCCGTTTACTTCATCTGCTCGAAAACATTTACATTCTTCGTGCGCCATGTGTTTCTTTATCTTCCAGAATAACAATGAACAAAGAGGAAAAAGCAAATATGAAAAGACTAAGTTCCCTATATGTCATCCAGCAGTGCAACCATGAATGGTTTGCAAAAACCGCCAACCACACAAAGGGTGCCACTGACAAGAGCAACAATCCAAACATTGCGCTGATGCACTCTGGTGCTCTCCTTCTCTGGTGATATCTCCGCATCTTCCATAAAAGAATCGTCAGAAATACCAAGAACAATAAAATGGCCGGATCTTTTGCTAATATCCCCACATTTCGATCAATAACTTCCCATACGGAAAAGACTTGACTCCCCTCCCGCCCAGATAATGAGCCGGACATACGGTACATGGTCTGCCCCACAGCTTCTGCCCAAGTATTGTGTCCCGTCAAAAGCCATGACATGATCCATTTGCTTATATACATACCACCATAGCCCAGACACCAAAAAGTGCCTCCCGTCACAGCGAAAACCGCACCATCCACCCTTCTTTTCATGCGATGCCCTTTATATGCCAAAAGGATGAGCATAGTCATAGGAAACCCATAGGAAACTAATGGATATGTCAGAAAATCAAAGTACGCAGTCAAAATTCCCGCCATAGCCATCATATATATATAACGGCTTTGCGACAATATCATCTCTTCATGATGCAGCACATATATAGAAAAGCCTGCCAGCAAATAGAACATATCTGAAAACTGAAACGAGATCGCCACACTGATCGGATTCAGTGCTAAATAACTCAGCAAAAAAGCCCAACTATACCTGATCCCCAATTTTTGAAAAATCAGACAAAATAAATAGCAGGCCAGACAAATTTGCAGCATGCCATTCCACATGCGAATCTGACTAATCGGCATTGCCAGCAGCAGAGGCTTCAGCCACACCAAATATCCATTCCAATATCTTGAATAGTAGGATACTTGCATATTTTTGATATTCCCTTTTAGTTCCTCAAGGATCGATCCTATAACATCTTCATCTTTATTCGTTTGGAATGTTCCAAATACAGTATCCATATCTTCTGAGCACTTTGAGTCAAGATCTTGGAACAGGCAATACCTGGGATTTAACATGGCATCATGTACGACACCATTTGCTTCAGGGAAAAGTGCCGTTCGAAGCATGATGGAGTCCGTATAATTATCCCAATACGCGCTCGTATTTCCAGGTGCCCATGAAGGGTACACCTCTTCCTTTTCATAAATCAAGCGCCCCAGCTGTGCATTTTTAAACATATTTCCGGTAGTCGGAAGCATATATACCGCCATCAACGCCAATGCGCCAATCACAGCCGAAATCATAATCATCATGCAAGTATAAAAGAACTTTTTCCCATGACAAATCAGAAAATTTTTTTCATCGTTCATAGAAATCTGCGATCCTCTCCAATTATTTCATTTTCATTCTAAACGAATAAAAAGCATTGCGCAAGGAAAGGAAGCGGCTTCTATGGCAATGGGGTCCGGTGGCGGCTTCGCCGCTTTGCATGAATAGCCTTCCCCTCGAGGGGAAGGTGCCCCGAAGGGGCGGATAGGGCACTGGCGGTATGAAAGAGAGTGGAAAGGAACGTCTCAAGCGGGCGATTTATGAAAGCACCCGCGGACGCTCTGCGGTCCCCCTTCCCCATGCGGGGAAGGCTTAGTCGGAGCGACGCTTCGCGTCGATTATTATAAAGGGCAATGCCCGAAGGCTGGAGGATAGAAGTCAGATGTCTGGCGCCTGATGTCTCCTAGTCTAATCCCTCATCCCCAGCTGCTAATTTTTAGTCACTAGCCACTGATCCCCACTTGAATTTTTAAAGTTCGGCGTGCCTAAGCAATTTTTTACGCTCTTTTCCTTGCTTTTCGCCGCTTCTTTATATAGAATATAAAAGAATTTTTAATTAAAAAAGTTTTTATTCCAAAAAATCCCACAGGAACTCTCATGCATACCTACGACAGAAACTACTTCAAGATCGCCCTTCCTGCCGCACTGGAAGGGCTCTTCATGATCCTCCTCGCTTCGACCGACCTCATCATGGTCGGCGCGCTGGGAGCTTTGTCCATCGCAGCTGTCAGCATCTTCATGCAGCCGCGTCTCATCCTGCTCTGCTTCTCCCGTTCTCTCGCCTCCTCGGTGACACTGCTCGTTTCCCAAAAAGCGGGCGCCGGCGACACGAAAGGCACGTCGGATATCATGAAGAAGTCGCTCACGCTCTGCGCGATCTTCATGGGTCTTCTGCACATCCTTTTCTACATTTTTCTGGATGACATCTTCTACCTCATGGGCGCCAATGACGAATACATGGCAGAAGCCATGGCGTATGGCCCCATCGCGCTTGCCGCCGTCTACGTGACCTCGCTCACGCTCATCCTGCAGGCGGTGCAGCTGGGCTATGGACGCACAAGCGTCATCATGAAGACGAATGTCTGCGGCAATGTGGTGAACCTTGCGCTGAATGCACTCCTGATCTTCGGCTTCGGCCCGATCCCCTCCCTCGGCGTGACGGGCGCAGCCATCGGTACACTGGCAAGTACGATCTTCACCCTCACATGGACTGCGTGGATCCTCAAAAATGAATCGTTCTTCTCTGGCGGGAGCTACCTTCCCGACCGTGCCTATTTCCACCGCATGATGCCGATCCTTCTAAGCATCCTTTCGGAGCAGGGCAGTGAGCGCGTGGGCATGGTGCTCTTTAGTCGCATGGCGGCAGGGCTCGGCACGATCCCCTTCGCCGTACACAGCATCTGCATGAACATCTCTGACGTATACTATGACTTCATCATGGGCTTCGGCAAGGCGAGCATGGTCATGGCAGGGCAGTCCTGCGGCAAGGGCAGTGAGGAGGACTGGCGCGGCTACAAGAGATGCGGCATCAAGTGGAGCCTCATCCTCTCGGCCATCGTATGCGCGGCGATCTTCTTCTTCGGCTCTGACATTTTCGCTCTGTTCTCGGATGACGCCTCCTCGCTGGAGATCGCCTCTGTCATCATGATCTTCGTCGCAGTCGTGAGCTTCCCGGAAGCACACGCGATCCTCTCCGCAGGCATCCTGCGCGGATCTGGCAAGGCTGCACAGGTGGCCGGCTACTCTTTCCTCTCCATCACCTTCCTGCGTCCGCTCATGACCGCCTTCTTCATCTATGTGCTAGACCTTGGTCTCATCGGCTGCTGGTGTGCGCTTCTCCTCGATCAGATCATCCGTGCTTCCTGCGCGACCGTCCTGCTCTACCGCCTTGAACACAAAGGCTGGCGGGCACTCGTCGCAGGGGCTTAAGGAGTGGGAGTGACAAGAGACTAAGAGACTAAGAGACTAGGAGACTAGGAGACTAGGAGACTAGGAGACATCAGACTCCCGTATCGTCATTGCGAGCGAAGCAAGAAATCTTCCTTGCACAACGGTCAAGCGACGAGCGTCAGATGAGGAGCAGACGAAGCACCCACGCGATTTTATCATTACCTCATAAGTACAGAGTACCGCTACGACGTAAAAGACCCTCGGCTCCGCTCGGGATGACGAAACGAGAAAACGGGCGATCTCACATTCCCTTTCATTCCATCACGTAGAAGGCTGCCCCTTCGGGGCAGATCTATCCTCCGCCTTCGGCGCGCCCCTTCTTCAAGGGGCTACACAACAGTCATGT
>ERZ857629.1933-NODE-1933-length-20741-cov-3.239679_pt1 | contig 20741 bp, 11 predicted proteins | sample MGYA00519700_ERZ857629 | MGnify/ENA primary metagenome ERZ857629 (study PRJEB31778, sample SAMEA3449351) | human gut metagenome | biome: human gut; feature: human-associated habitat; material: faeces | place: United Kingdom | collected 2010/2012 ...
TTCTTTCATCGACAAAGTTTCCTTTTAATAGTAATGCATTCAAGCCTTGAAGACCATAGTTTAACAAGAATAAGTCATTCAATGCACGTGACTGCCAAAGATGATGTAATTCATGGGGTAACACTACGGACAATCCACTATTCCCTGTAACAGTATGGGGGCTAAAGCCTGCGTAATATTCAGGATAGGGTTGGAATATATCCATTAGACCGCCTGTATATTCAAATGTTAGATTATCAGTATTAAAATGGACTTTCCCACAGGCAACCGTATTAACAAGGCCACAGGCATTTATCGCAATGTTTCCAAGATTATTTTCCCATTGCAGCAACCTTTGTCCTTTACCCAATGTCAAGTTTATAGGACCTAATCCTAATGTAACTCTTGAAAAGAGTCCTTTATTCGAAGCCCAATTATTCCCGACTGATTGACTTACAGTTCCAATCATCTGATAACCGAGTTTTCCGGCTAACTTGCCTAAACGAGACGTAGCACCAAAGCCCTTAACCATTCCAAATCCTCCAGTTATTGCCCATGCACCTGTTGCAAGTCCAACGATTCCTGCCTTCCATGCACCATCCCAACTACCACCAGTAATTGCATTATATGCGATGTTTATGCTACCACTATTCAGAATAGAACTGGTTATACCTGCAGACTTAGCCACGACCTCAGTGCCATTTACTGTAGTAGTAAGGCCTGTTATTCCACCAGAAGATGCCAATGCTGAAGAAACACCATAACCAATTGTTGCGCCAATAATTCCACCGACAATGGCACCTTTCCAAGCATTGGAGTTCCAGTTCCAAAATACAGCAGTTCCTGATTGTATGGAAGCCCCAGCATAAGCTCCTATAATGGCACCTGCTATAACAGGAACGAACCATGCCAATTCCCCGCTCGGATCTGTATACTTCAGCGGATTGTTCAGGCAATAGCTGTAACGGTTGAAGCTCTGGCTGTTGTCGGGCGCCTGCACGTAGTTGTCGGGACTGAGGAAACGGCCAAGCGTGGGGTCGTACACGCGCCCGTTACTTTCCCCGCTTCGCGCCAGTGACCTTCGGTTCATGTTGATCAGCCCGAACTCTCCCATCATCTCGTGTCCCGTGTAGCCGCGGTGTAGGCAGATGGTGTTGAGCGTCACCGTCTGTCGGCCCCAGGCGTCATAGGTGGCGTCGAAGACCCTCCCGCCGTTTTCGTCCACCACGGAGAGAATGTTGCCTTGCTGGTCGGTGAAGCGCTGGTAGTCTTTTCCCATTCTGTTCATTACCTTTCCTAAATTTATGTCTTAAAAACATCTCATAACAGATGGTCTATCCCCCACATGGCCAAAAACCCCATGATGGTGAAAATAATAGAGCCCATAATAAATAGAATTGTTATTCCTCTCCATTTTTTATGCCAGTGCTCATCTTCTTTCTCAAATTGTCTGAAGTATTTCGAGTAACGGTCGTTTGAAAAGACCGCTGAATATGCTGGTATAAAGCACACTTCAATCGGAAGTGCTAATAGCAGTAAATCAATTAATAAATGCAACTGCCCCCAAATTTTATCTGCTATACCAATTAGCACAAATGAGAGAAAAATAGAGTAGCCAGAATAAAAGTAGGCAAAGCAGTAATTTGCACAACCTATGTAGTATCCACTTTTGCTATCATGTAAAAACTTCTCTGTTTTTTCCCTCTCTGTAGGCAAACGTTTATAATATTTTTCCTTATAAGATTTTGAAAAAAAATATTTAGGGACCGGAGAAAGGATTGCTTCCACAATCCGTCCAATGAAATCACCAAATTTCATATTTATAGTCCAAATACCATAATAAACAGCATTTAAAAAGTATATAATCTGATTTTTTCTCATAAGTGTATATCGTTATTTTTATAAAAATTTATCAATCATCCACTCGCTTAATGCACTTCCACTAAGTGAACCTATAATTCCACCTGCAGCACCTCCTATAATAGTAGAAGGTATGACGCCAACACCAAACCAAACACCTATCTCAGCACCTGCTTTAAGGCCGACGAAAACACCTACTCGGCCTCCTGCCCATCCACCTGCTACACAGGTAGCTGCTTTTATTGAGTGATAGCCAATTTGATAATCGTCATCTATGTAGCCTTTGCCAAGTTCTACGCCATTCATAAACATGTTAGCTTTACCTGTAAACTTGGTAATTCCTCGTCCTATATTGGCTAATTTTGTTGTTCTCACATATTTGTTCCCATAGAATCCTTGTTCGCTTGCACCATGCCAATAGAAATGTCCGTTGCTTCCCCATGTGGAGTTTCCACCATGATTCTTCAGTGAAGAGCCGATGTTATCTAATATGGTGTTAGTTGTCTCCGCAACTGGCACCACCCATGATTTGTCGGGTGTTATAACAACCTCAGAGATGTCTCCGCATTGGTTGCCATTCTTGTCGTGGTAATACCGAATGCCGAATCCTCCGTCATGCATCGCATGATTAAGTAAACCTATTTGCAACCCCTTCAAGGCTCCCTGCAGGAAGTCGCCACCTGTTACCCAGGCCACCATTCCGCCCATGGCGGAGGAGGATGCGCCCATCAAGCCTGTGCCCATTCTTGCGGCTTGGGCGTATAATCCTATTCCTGAGGAAGACGCACTGGATACAACGGAACAGAAGACGCAATCATTCATTCGGTTTGCCTGGGTTAAAGCAACCAATGCGGATAAAAGATGTTCCAAAGCCTAACTTGCGCTTTTTGATTTCCTTATATACCTTTGCAGATATGTTGATGTCGCTGATAATTGGCTGCGAGTTAAACACATGAAGGTCTTTAACCTTATTGTAATCCAAACACACTTTTATGATGCTATCTCCAGGTCCATACATGGTGTGTTCTTTGTCTATTACATCATATATTTTTGTAAAATGAACGATGTAATACTGCCGATCACCATATTCTTTACTGTGTACAATCACAGGGAAAAAATCCACGTACTCTTTCTCAACATACTCGTCAAGAAGGGTTTTGAGATTCTCGTCTACCAAGTTGACTGCCCATGGTCCCATCAGGTAAGGGCAGTATTTGCCATCCCTTAGTTCATAAACAAATACCTTACCACGTTCCACGTCCTCGCCATCATAAACATGGGGGCATGCATTCACGTCGGGAGAAATTACGATACCTCCTTCTTCCTCGTAAGCGTTAGGCATTACTCTAAAATAACGACAGTTCATGACATAAGCATTTACTCTGCAAATATATCTCATTTTTCCCATACGGCCATTATATCACTGCAAAATTTTCATCTTTAGCTGGGCGCATGGAACAGGCAGGGCTTCTTCGTCCATTCCTATCTCATTCCACGCCGCAGAACTTCTGCAGCACGTGGGCCACGCCGTCCTCCTCGTTGGAGCGGGTGATGTAGTCGGCTTTCGCCTTGGTGGCGTCGGCGGCATTGGCCATCGCCACGCCCAGTCCGGCATATTCGATCATGGAGATGTCGTTGTGGCCGTCGCCTACGGCAATGATCTCCTCGCGTGTCAGGCCGAGGGTGGGCAGGAGACGTGCGAGCGAGGCAGCCTTGTCGATGCCGAGTGGCACACACTCCAGGAAGAAGTCGGCGGAACGGTAGACGCTGCACTGGCCTTGCAGGGTCTGGGCCAGATGGCGTTCCAACAGGGCGAGTGGGGTGGGGTCGCCCACAATGAGACACTTGTTGATGGGATATTGCACCTGATGGACGAAGTCGTCGTATTGCGTGAGCGGCATCTTGTTGATGAACGCCTCGTGGCGCACATACTCATTGCTGATGTCGGTGGCGGCTATGCCCTCGCCCTGATAGGTGAGGATCTCAAAGTGGCGGCTATCTTCTTTGGCTGCCCGATACAGGATGGGCACGAGGTCGGCATTGAGCGTTTGGTTGAAGATGATGGCTTTGCTGCCCCATTGGGTGACGCAACCGCCATTGTAAGCCATGACGTAGCCGCCCTGTTGGCCTATTTGCAATTCGTCGGCAAGAGGGCGTATGCCGTAGGTGGGGCGTCCTGATGCCAGGATGACGCGCATTCCATTGCGTTGGGCGCTCAGCAGGGCTTCGCGGGTCTTGGGTGTTATCTCTTTCTTATTGTTTGTCAGTGTTCCGTCGAGATCGAGCACGATTGCTTTGTAAGTCATTTGCTTGGTGTTGTGATAAGGTTGTGTTATGAATGAATGATATTTGTTGTTGGGCTGTGATATGTCGCCTTTGTATGGGAGGACCGATGGTCAGGCCCCGCCTTTGTTGTTGGGCTTTCGCTTCACACCCCTTACCGCCTCGGCTTCCAAGGGGTTGTCGGGCCAATGATGCTTGGGATAGCGGCGCTTCAGTTCCTTGCGCACCTCGAAATAGGCGTTGTTCCAGAAACTTCGCAAGTCCTTGGTCAACTGCACAGGCTTGAATCCCGGCGACAGCAGTTCCATCAGCACAGGCCGTGAGCCATTGTCAACACAAGGCGTGTCGGTCATGCCGAAGCACTCCTGCAGGCGGACGCTGAGCACCGGCGCGTCGGCCCCCTCACGATAGTCGACCCTGATACGACTGCCTGTGGGTACCACGATGTGGGAGGGTGCCAGCTGCTCCACCGCTTGTTGCTGCTCATAGGAGAGCTGCGCCCACAGCACCGCCGCCATGTCGATCTTTTTCAGTTCCGTCGCGTTGACCGACCTGCCAACGTACATCGGCAGCCACTCCTCCGTTTTCTGAAGCAAGCCGTCGGTAGACACGTCGGGCAGCGCGAGCTCCGCATGCCAACTGGCGCAGGTGGCTATGCGTCGTTGTAATTGTTGGAACCCGTCGGAGAGGTTGAGCAGGCTGCGCCCCTCCCGTTTCAGCGTTTGCGCCACGATGGCTACGGCCTTGTCGTGGGGCACCGCCTCCAACGGCTTGGCGGACAACAGGATGCTTCCGATGCGCCGTTCGCGTGTGGCTGTCACCCGTCCCAACGCGTCGTCCCAAGCGATTCGGTCGTAATCGCTTGCCAAGGGGTCGACCGTCGCCTCATCGACTGGCGAGGCAAGGAAAATTTTTCGTCCCACAGCGGCCACGGCCAGCAGTGGGTAGCCATGCAGGCTGTCGTTGGTGTCGAGGGCGACATGCTCGCCGTTGGCCATACGGTATGTGCCGTCGGGGTCCGCCTTGGCTATGCGCTCGGGGTAGGCCACGGCCACCAGCATACCCGTGTCGTAGGCCGACGACGCTTGGTTGTCCTCGTCCACGCGAACCATGCGGCGGTATTGCTCGGCTATCAGGGCGATGCGCTTCCAGCGTCCCAGCGCCCGCCGGCGTCGCGCCTCTCTCAACTCGATGACGCGCCGGTTGAGATCGGCGTCGTTGTCGTTGGAGAGCGGGTCGCGCTCCTCAAGCAATGCAGCGATGTCGGTGGCCAGCGCCTTCTGGGCGTTGCTGTTGGCCTTGACCAGCATCTGCGCTATGCGCGGGTGGCAAGGCAACTTCGACAGGGCCTCGCCATGCGTCGTGATGCGCCCTCGGTGGTCGATGGCGCCAAGACTTCTCAGCAGCTCCTCAGCGCGCCGTATGTGGTTGGCGGGTGGCGGTGTCATCCAAGGCATCTGCTCCATTGCGGTGCCGCCCCACGCCGCTATGTCGAGGGCGAGCGCTGTTAGGTCGGCGGTCATGATTTCGGGAGTCCTACACGCCTCCAGTCGGGCCTCGGCGGCTTTGCTCCACAGGCGGTAGCATCGGCCCGCCGACACACGTCCGGCCCGTCCGGTTCGCTGTTGAGCCATGTCCATGGAGATGCGCACCGTCTCCAGATGTTCCAGGGCGTTGCACTCATCGTAGACCATTCGGCGGCACAATCCCGAGTCGACCACCACCGTTACGCCTTCGATCGTTATCGACGTCTCGGCAATGGGCGTGGCTAGCACAATCTTGCGCTCCCCACTCCTGGGAGGGGCGATGGCCGCCCGCTGCTCGCTGGGCGACAGGCGCCCATAGAGTGGATAGAGCACCGTGTCGCTGGTGAAGCTGCCCGCGAGCATCTCGCAGCACTTGCCAATCTCTGCCTCGCCCGGCAAAAAGGCGAGAATGCTTCCGTCGGTATCGCGCCACGCCTGGCACACCGTGGCCGCCACCTCCTCAGCACATTGGTAGGCGCTGATGTCGTTGCCATACACCACCTCCACGTCGAACATCCTTCCGCGGCTCTCCACCAGGGGCGCGTTCAGCGCGTGGCAGATGGCGGAGGTGTCGATCGTGGCCGACATGACCACGATTTTCAGGTCGGGACGAATGGTGCGTTGCGTTTCGCGCACAAGGGCCAAGGCCGCGTCGGTGATGATGCTGCGCTCGTGAAACTCGTCGAAGATGATGGTCGATATGCCGTCGAGTGTCGGGTCGTCCACCATCATCCGCGTCAGCACACCCTCGGTGAGCACTTCTATGCGTGTGTGGGTCGACACCTTGCTCTCGAATCTCACCCTGTAGCCTATCAGGTCGCTCACGGCCGTGTGGGTCATCTCGGCCATGCGCTCCGCTATCTGCCGGGCGGCCACGCGCCGAGGCTCAAGCAGCACCACCTTCTCGTCGGCTTCGGCCTGCCCTTGGTATAGGGTCAGCGGGAGCAGGGTCGATTTTCCCGCTCCAGGAGGTGCGGTGACAACCACCGCCGCAGCGCATCGTTGACGCTTGGCGCCACCTCGCCAATGGGCAGCGTGTGCAGGTATCTGTCGAAACTTAGGTTGGTCATGGATCAATGATGTGGTATGTTGTTCACACAAATTTAGCCATAAACCATCAGAAACAGGCGGAAACAGGCAGAAATCTTTGGCAAAAGGGCCAAATAATCCCAAAAAGGTCATTAGATTTCAATTCTTGTTAGTGTTTGTTACATCCTACTATTTCCCCAATTTCGGTCTAATGACCAATTTGGGATAATAGCGGATAGTGAACCCAAAGCCCTGCAAAATCCATGGGTTCGGCCTTCTGAGGCCAACGGGCGGTCGGGGTTGCGCGAATGGGAGGGCGTGGCGTGAGGCGGCGGGGGGTGCAGTTCATGTAGTGTGTGGCCAACAGGTGGGTAATGTTGGGTCTTTTGTTTTTTTGACTTCACTTAACTATCAACCATTAGGCGTTCTTCTTTTTTTTTAGTATTTTTGCAGCCAAATCGGAAATTATGACAGAGACAACAAACGTGGCCGAGAATCAAAGGCTGGAACGTGCTGAAATAGAACGCATGAGTCCTGAGGAGGTGGAGGCGCATCTCGACAAGCGCCTGAAGCATAAGATGCTCCATACCGAAGGACTGGTGAAGCGCTACGGCAAGCGCACCGTGGCCAACGGTGTGACCATCAACGTGAAGCAAGGCGAGATTGTGGGACTGCTCGGGCCCAATGGCGCCGGAAAGACCACGTCGTTCTATATGACCACCGGACTGGTCATCCCCAATGAGGGACATGTCTACATCGACGACGAGGAGATTACCAAATACCCCGTTTACAAGCGTGCCCGCGCAGGTATCGGATACCTGCCGCAGGAGGCCAGCGTGTTCAGAAAGCTCAGCGTGGAGGACAACATCATGTCGGTGCTCGAGATGACGAAGCTCACACACCAGCAACAGCTCGACAAGTTGGAAAGCCTCATTGCCGAGTTCCGATTGCAGAAGGTGCGCAAGAACATGGGAGACCGCCTCTCGGGAGGTGAGCGCCGACGCACGGAGATTGCGCGCTGCTTGGCCATCGACCCGAAATTTATCATGCTCGACGAGCCCTTCGCCGGTGTGGACCCCATCGCCGTGGAAGACATCCAGCACATCGTGTGGCGAATGAAATACCGCAACATAGGTATCCTTATCACCGACCATAACGTGCAGGAGACGCTCTCGATCATCGACCGAGCCTACCTCTTGTTTGAGGGACGCATCCTCTTCCAGGGCGACCCCGAGAGCTTGGCGGCCAACAAGATCGTGAGAAAGAACTATCTCAGCGAGAACTTCGTGTACAGAAAGTTCCAGTCGAACGAGGAAGACCGAGCCTTCGCCGTTGGCGCCCGTCGAGATCTCTTGGCCGAGACGCAGGGCTGACCGAAAGCGCGCTGAGGCGCCCCGCCACAGGCGCAAACAGGGCGAAAACACAATTTTTACCTTTTATATTAGGCATATTCGTGAAATTTGCGTAATTTTGCAACTCGCATTGCATGATTGCCAATCGCAGATTATTCATAAAAACAAAAATACAACTTAAAAGATGAAAGTTTCATTTGAGACCCCCGACAAGATCAATGGTCTGTTGACCATTACCGTTGAGGACGACGATTACAAGGCAGAGGTTGAGAAGACCCTGAAAGAATACCGCAAGACCGCCAATGTGCCTGGCTTCCGCCCCGGCCAAGTGCCTATGGGCATGATTCGCCGCCGCTTTGGCTCGGCTGTGAAGATGGACGCCATCAATAAGGTTCTGGGTGATGAGTTGCAGAAGTATATCGCTGACAACAACATCGCTATGCTCGGCGAGCCCCTCGCCTCAGAGAAGCAGCAGCCCCAAGACCTCGAGAAGGACGGTCCCTACACATTCATGTTCGACATTGCCGTGGCTCCTGAGTTCGACATCAAGCTCGACGCCAACGATACAGTCGACTACTATGAGATCACTGCCGACGACACGCTCATCGACTCACAGGTGGAGATGTTCGCATCGCGCATGGGACAGAACGTGGAGGCCGACCACTATGAGGATGGCGACGTGCTGAAGGGCGACCTGCGCGAGCTCGACGCTGAGGGCAACACCTTGGAAGGTGGTCTCACCGTTGAGGCTGCTTCAGTGATGCCTAAGTACCTCAAGAGCGACGACCAGAAGAAACTCTTCGACGGTTGCAAGCCCGGAGATATCATCACCTTCAACCCCAGCAAGGCTTACGAGGACAGCAACTATGAGCTGTCATCACTGCTGAAGGTGGACCGCGAGAAGGTGGCTGAGTACACTGGCGACTTCAGCTATCAGATCACAAGCGTGCAGCACTTCGAGAAGCACGCCGTGGACCAGGAGCTCTTCGACCTCACCTTCGGCAAGGACGCCGTTAAGGACGAGAAGGAGTTCCGCGAGAAGATCGCTGAGGGCCTGAAGGCTCAGCTGGCTCTCGACAGCGACATGAAGTTCCTGATGGACGTGCGCAAGTACGCTGAGGACAAGGTGGGGCAGCTCACTTATCCCGACTCACTGCTCAAGCGCATCATGAAGCAGAACAACAAGGATAAGGACCAGGAGTTCATCGACAAGAACTATGAGCCCAGCATCAAGGAGCTCAGCTGGAGCCTCATCCGCAGCAAGATCGCTGTGGCCCTCGGTGTGAAGATCGAGGACGAGGACGTGAAGAGCGCCGCTCGCGAGATGGCCAAGGCTCAGTTTGCCCAGTATGGCATGAGCAATGTGCCCCAGGAGTACGTCGACAACTACGCCGATGAGTTGCTCAAGAAGAAGGAGGCACAGCAGCAGTTTGTTGACCGCGCCATCGACGCCAAGCTCGTTGAGGCCCTCAAGGGTGTGGTTACACTGAACAAGAAGAGTGTGTCGCTCGACGAATTCAATAAGATGATGGGTGAGTAAACCTAATCAGATAAGATAAAAAGCCTCTGGTGAATCGTTCCTCGGAGGCTTTTTCTTTTGGTTATAGGGGAATGTCGCCCCTTGGCTCGGGCATAAACATAGGGCCTCATGGCACGTGTCGCAGCCCACGCGAAGGCGAACGGGAAGAAAAGAATAACGCGATGGCAGGAGAAAAGGTCTCCTAAAAAAAGTAAAAATTTGTGCAAGAATTTACGTTTTTTTGTATTATCTTTGCAAAAAGATAGGTTGCATTTGGCCCTTTGAAAGCAAGGTTTCATGGTGCTCGTTTGCACTGTCATTCGTGGAATGAAGGGGGAATGTGGTGGAAAACACCAAGAAGAAGTAAGAGACGATTGTAGGAGGAATACCATATTATATTATACGTTGCAGACAGGAGGACGACAGGAAAATATACCATACAACTGCGTTGCGAAGCGCAAACCATGTGAAGATAGATTATTTTTTTTATTTTTAATTTTACCGATATGCAAAAGAACTTGATTATGGGTCTGTGCAGTTTGATGCTCTTGTTGGGCATTGCCACTGCCGACGCACAAAGGCTCTTAGCTACATCTGAACCCCATTACGTAGAGGGTAAGGTTCGCGTGAAACTCCAGCCGGAGGTGGCGACGTTGCTCCAGCAGGTAACCCTGCCGAATGGAAGTGTGCAGAAGAAGGCAAAGGCTCAGTACGTAACGACCGGTGCGACGACGCTCGATCGCGTTGCGCAGAAAGTGAGGGCTGTGAGCATGAAGCGTGTGTTCCCGTACGCAGGTAAGGATGAGGCCAAGCACAAGGCTGCTGGCCTCGACCGCTGGTACGACGTCACCTTCGTGGAAGACGGTATGACAACCGCTCAGGCACGCAATCTTTACAAGTCGACAGCTGGTGTGGAGTATGCGCAGCGCATACCCATCTACCAACCTTACGGAGGCGAGAGCTTCCGCGCCGTGTCGCCAACCGATGTGACATGGGTGCAGAAGGCGCTCTCTACCATGCCGTTCAACGACCCCTTGCTGCCTAAGCAGTGGCACTACTACAACAACGGATCCATCGAAGGAACCGTGGCAGGGAACGACATCAACGTGTTCCCTGCCTGGGAGAGTGGTGTGACGGGATCGAAGGATGTCATTGTGGCCATCATCGATGGTGGCTTCCAAATCGACCACCCCGACCTGAAGGACAACCTCTGGGTCAACGAGGCTGAGCTCAACGGTGAACCCGGTGTGGACGACGACGGCAATGGATTCGTCGACGACGTGTATGGTTACAACTTCGTGATCAACTCTTCGAACATCAACGCACATTCACACGGCACACACGTGGCTGGTACGGTGGGCGCCACCAACAACAACGGCATTGGTGTGTCGGGTGTGGCCGGTGGAGCTGATGGCACTGGTGGTGTGAAGATGATGGTTTGCCAAGTGTTCGACTCACGTGCGAGTAGCTCGGCAGAGGCCGACTTCGCAGGAGCGCTCGTCTATGCTGCCGACCGTGGCGCAAGCATCGCCCAGTGCTCATGGGGTATGGGTATGGCTGACGAGGAGGACAAGGCCGTCTCGGAAGCCGTGAGATATTTCACGAAGAACGGCGGCGGCGAGAAGATGAACGGTGGACTCTGCATCTTCGCAGCTGGAAACAATGGCGAGGAAGGCAATTTCTATCCTGGATGCCTCGACGAGGTGGTGGCCGTGGGTTCTATGGGAGCCGACGGTATGGTGACCAGCTATTCCAACTATGGAAAGTGGGTCGATGTAACCGCTCCTGGTGGACTGGAGGACTATGGTGAGCAGTATGGCGTGTTGAGCACATTGCCCAACAGCAGCTATGGCTACAACGAGGGTACATCAATGGCCTGCCCGCATGTGTCGGGTATCGCAGCGCTCATCCTCTCGAAATATGGCAACAAGAACTTCTCTAACGAGACGCTTCGCACGCTCCTCACCACGTCGGTGAACGATCTCTATACCAAGAACCCCACCTATGCGGGACTGATGGGATCGGGTTACATCGATGCTTACAAGGCGCTGCAAGGCAAGGAGGGTAGCGTGCCTGAGGCCGTGGCCGACTTTACGGTGACTGCTTCGCACGACAACGCCCTCATCGAATGGATCATCCCCGATACTGAGGAGAAGAGCATCGACCACCATGTTATATATTATAGCACGGAGCCGTTTACAGCCAACGATAACCTCAATAAGCTCAACTCGGTGTCGGTAGACACTAAGTTTAAGTACTCTGGCGAGCCGGTGGCTTACGAGCTCGAAGGACTGAAGGCTTCTACGAAATATTACTTCGCCATCGTGGCTTACAACCGTTGGGGTAAGGCTTCGGCCATGTCGCCCGTGAAGGAGGCTACGACCAACGCAGGTCCGAAGGTGCAGGTGGATAAGACGACGCTCAATATGACGGTCGACGCTGCCAACGCTCCTACGGCAGAGGCTTCGTTCAACATCAAGAACGCTGGCGAGGGTATGCTGAAGTACCAACTCACAACTGCCACGACACGTGCCACGATGTCGACCAAGGCGCGCGCTGAAAAGCCGACGCCTGGCCAGGTGGTGCCCTTCAGCGGAACCGTGGCTCCCACGCTTGCCAAGAGTAACGTCGTGGCGACAAGCGACTATCAGGCTTCTGATTGGCCCACCACTCTCACCTACTCGGAGACGCTCTATAGCTATCTGGGTGAGTCGGACGTGAAGATGCCTAACGCTTTGGCTCAGTATTTCTATGTCGACAAGAAGACCTATCCCAATGGATTCAACCTGACGGCCCTGAAGTTCCAAGGCCACAATGGTGAGGATCCTGTGATTGAGATTTACGACGGTTCGCGTTCGATCTCAACGGCAAGCCTCATTCAGAAAGTCGACTATAGCCTGTGGGCTTACAACTATAACATCACGCTGGGCGAGCAGATCTACTTCGCGCCCGGCACAAGCTTCTGGGTGGTGGCTAAGTTCCCTGCCGGAGCCAAGAATCCGCTCGGCGCTGGTAAGACAAGCCGCGACGATGTGGCGCAGTACAGTTTCTACAGTTCCAACAACGGTGCCACATGGACACAGCTCACCGAGGTGCTCAAGGGCTCAAGCTTCGAGGCCGTATCCGACCATCTCACATGGGCCGTGCAGGCCATCAGCGCAAATCCCGATTGGAGCCAGGTGCTCAACCCGGAGCCTATAAGCGGTGAGGTGCGCCCAGGCGAGAGCCAGGCGGTGACGCTTAAGAACGACGGACAGAAGCTCGTCAACGGAACCTATAAGTTCAACATCCATGTGAAGACCAACGAGGCGGTCGACTCGAAGAAGAAGGTGGCGCTCACCATGACGGTCAAGGGCTACCTGCCTGAGTTGCACAGTCAGCAGCTCATTGATTTTGGCAACCTGCTCGTGGGTCAGAAGAAGACCATCGATGTGGAGCTGACCAACAGTGGATACGGCGTGTTTGGTGGCGAATATGGCTACCTGCAAAACAAGAAGAATGTGAAGTCGTCGTCCGATCAGTTTGATGTGTCGAAGGGCATGCAGAACATCGCGGCTCGTTCTACCGGCAAGTTGCCTGTGACATTCAAGCCTACAAAGGCTGGCAATTTCACCAGCAACATCACTCTGACCGACAAGAACGGCATCAAGCACACGTTCGTCGTGCGTGGTGTGGCTTCGGCCACGGCAACCCTTGAGGTGGCAAACAGCGAGTTCGACCTCGGCGACCTGAAGGTGGGCGGTGAGACAAAGACCGCTACCGTGACGCTGAAGAACACGGGCGAGTATCCGTTGCAATACGTGTTCCCGAAGTATTCGTCGGCCAAGATCGATGGTTCTACGGCACGTGTCCACAAGTTTGGTTATACCATTAAGTCGAATGTTGGCGATGATGATTCGTTCGAATATGAGCCGGCGCCTGAGTTGGCCGACGAACAGGACATCACCTCGCAGTTCAATAGCAACAACTGGCAGTCGGGTCCGATTAAGGTCGGCTTCAAGTTCCCGTTCTACGGCAAGGAGTACGATCAGGTTTACATCTCGTCTTACGGCGGTTTGAGCATGTTGCCCATCGAGGGACGCATCTCGTGCATGGTGCCGACGGGCGACTGTGTGCAAGGTCTCGGCTACGTATCGGCCTATACCAACTCTGGTTGGATGGACATGGGCGGCAACAGTAAGATCTCTTACGGCCACAAGGATGGCAAACTCTATGTTAAGTTTAAGGATGTGGTGACACCGGCCACCGAGGGTGGCGGTGAGACAACAACGCTCAGTTTCCACATGGCCCTTTGTCCTGACGGTAGCGTCGAGGTTTATTACGACGACTATAATCCGGCAGGTGTGTTTGGCAGTGGTGGCAACAACTTCGTGGGCGTGAGCAATATCGAGGCCAACGATGCGTGTGTATTCACCGACGCCAGTCTCGTACACTCGACCAACGAGGGTGTCGACGCTCCTTATTATGATATCATGACGGGTAGCGCCATCAAGATTGTGGCTCCCGCCAAGTCGATGGTCAAGAGCCTGTCGAGCACCGATGGTTACATCGGAAACGGCGACAGCAAGGACATCACCGTGACGCTTGCGGCCGGAGACGACCTCTACGCTGGTGAACTGACCAACTATCTCACGGTGCTGACCAACGATCCGAAACACGCCAGCAGCAACATCACATTGAAGGCCAACATTGTGGGCGACAACCTCAAGGCTGAGGCTGCGACCGACGTCAAGTCTGTCGACTTCGGCGATGTGTTCCGCACATCGGTGCAGAAGCGCCAGGTGTTGTTGAGCAACAACGGTAAGGATGTGCTGCACGTGAGCGGTGTGAGCGTGAAGAATGGCAAGTTTGGCGTGGCCGACGAGCTTAAGGAGGCATTCGATGTTCCAGCCGGACAGGGCAAGGATATCTCTGTCGTTCTGCCTACCGAAGAGAAGGGCGCCGTAGAGGATGCGCTTGTCATCGCATTGGCCGACGGCACGTCGCTCGAGGTGGCTCTCAAGGGTAATGTCATTGGCACACCGCTGTGGAGCGTTAGCCCCGAAGCTATCGAGGAGGAGACTCCTTACGGCGTGAATGTTGTGAAGAACGATATCAAGGTGACCAACAATGGCGACGAGAACCTCACCTTCTCGGCCGAGCCCGCCACATGGTATCGTGCGCTCGATGTGGAAGAAGAGGGCGACTCGCAGATCGACTATGTGTTCCATTCTAAGAGCGATGGCTTCGACGTTCCGTTCGAGTGGGTGGACATCACCTCCGACTACACGGAGCACATGCCTTACTCTTACTACATCGACAAGACCGACTTCAAGAAGGTCACATTGCCGTTCGAGTTCCCGTTCTACGGCAAGAAGTACAAGGAAATGTACATTTACAACACGGGCTTCGTATCGTTCGACGCCCCTGTGGAGGATTACAAGCAGTTCCCCGAGCCGCCGGCAAGCCTGCCTACAACAGAGACGTTCTACAGCAACATCATCTGTCCGTTCTGGGGTAACCACTCTATGAACACTCCGTCGACCGACGGTGTTTATTACAAGGCTAACGAGAACGACGTGGTCGTGTCGTACAAGAACTATGGCAACACCATGATGCAGGGCATGAACTTCCAGGTCATCCTGCGTAAGGACGGCTCGTTCAAGTTCCAATACGACCTCGACCCCAATGGCTTCCAGCTGGGTGTGTTCGGTCTGTGCGGTATCATGGACCACAGTGAGACGCGCGGTATCACACCGGCAGATATGTACATCAACGCTGGCAACGCACTCGAGTTCACTCCTTATAAGAACTATGTGCTGGCTCCGGGTAAGAGCGCAAGCCTGCCTATCGAACTGTTGGCTGATAAGTTGGCCGACGTTTACCAATACGAGCTTAACGTGAAGACCAACGCTCCCGCCAACGAGAGCGTGAAGATTCCTGTTACACTCAACATTACCGGCGCTCCTGAGCCCGTGTTCCCCGAAGTGGTGAACGTGGAACAGGTGGTCGACGAGAATCCGATGAACCCCGTCTACCATGAGTTTACGGTAGAGAACAAGGGCTCGAAGGCATTCACCATCGACGATGTGGCTTCCGAATTGTTCATGGCTTCCGATCCCGACGATCCTTGGGCAATGCCTGAGGCTTTGCTCGAGGTTTATACCAACGCCAACAATGGCGGTGGCGACTTCCCCGATGGACCAGACATTGGTCTTGACGCCAATGGCACCATGGCTTGGACGCGTTACAAGTCGGGCATGATGGAGCCGATTGTTGTGGGCAAGGAGCCCGTGAAGTTCCGCATCACGCTCTATAACACCTATGAGGTTCGCCAGAAGGATTATCCGCTTCTCTTCACCGTCAGCGGACTCGATGAGGAAACCCACGAGTCGCTCATCAAGGTGAATGTCACAGAGGCGCCTGCCCTTTCGTTCGACCAGGATATGCTGTATATCGAGAATGTGGCGAGCGATTACGCAGGCGAGGCTACCGTCAACATGAAGAATAAGGGCGGTTACAAGCTCAACTACACGTTGCGTCTCGATCCGTCGGGTCACGATGAGGCTTCCGACGAGTTTGGCGGCGACAACCCGTCACCGGCACTCAACGTCATCGCACATCCCACAACCGACCTCGCCAAGCAGTTTACCGAGGCTTGGGTGGCTCCCTTCAAGGGCAAGAGCATGCTCAAGGCGTTGGGCCTGAGAAAGGTGAAGGACGATCAGAAGTTCTTCTATGATGTGCCCGAGGGCTTGGAGGACAATGTGCTCTACTATCCGGTGCTCAATCCTGTAAGCAGCGCTATCGCTGCCCTGATGGGTACAGGTGCCAGCGCACTCGATGAGAACTTCTATGCCGCCACACGCTACGAGGCACCTGCTGAGGGCTTCAACCTGACGCATCTCTACTTTGTGGGCACAGTGGGCGACTTGGAGAATGTGGACATTGAGGCTTCCGTGATTCTCGGCAACGATGTCACGGCTACAGAGAAGACCATCGGTCATGGTAAGATTCATGTCGATGTCGAGGAGCCTCAGGCCAATGGCAGCTATCAAGGTGTGCCGCGCATGCTCAAGTTCGACAATCCGATCTATATCAATCCTGCCGACACGTTCTACGTGGTGCTGAAGTATCCCGCCGGCTTTAAGTCGTCGGCGCTCATGGCTTCGAAGGACGGCGACATGGAAACCAACCGCTACATGGCTCACCTGAAGTCGCTGGGCGGATGGGTCGACATTGAGGCGCTCTACGATAACGTGCAGAACACAGGTTCCTTCGGTTACTTCATGACTTGCGTGGAGCATGAGAAGGGCGAGCCTTGGATCAAGTTGCTCAACGAGCAGAAGGAGGGAACGCTTGAGGCTGGCACATCAATGCCGCTGAAGTTCCATGTCAATGCCAAGAGCACTTACTTCGCCAAGGGCAACAAGGCCACACTTGTGGTGAAGAGCAACGACCCCGCAAACGCCGTCGTCAACTACCACATCTATCTCGACCGCAATGCGGCTCCGGCCATCGAGGCCCCCGAGGCTGTGGTGGCAGCAAGCCAAGGCAAGACCACTCAGGTGAAGGTCGTTGTGGCTGATCCTGAGGAAGAGGAGTTCACGGTTACCTTCTCCGACAACAAGGAGTATACCACGGTGGCTTCTTACAATGAGGCTGACGGTGTGACTTATGAGAATGGAACGTTCAATGTGCCTGAGGGCGAACAGCTCGAGGCTACGTTTGCCATTACTCCTGAGTATGGCTACGACAATGTGGGCAGTGGTGTGATTGCCATCAACGCCACCGATGCCAGCGGCAACGCTTCTACAGCCGACGTCAACTACAATGTGGTGTTCACCAACCGCGCACCCGAGTACATCGGACAGGAGGAGTTGACCTACGAGGTAGGACAGCAGTCGGGCGTCATCAGCTACATCACGCTCTTTAGCGATCCTGACGGCGACGACTTCACCTGCACCGCTTCTTCAAGCGATTCGAAGGTGGCAAGCGTCTTCGTCTCAGAGGATGGTCTTATCATCAACGCCAAGAAGGCTGGCACCACCGTGCTGACCCTCACGGCTACCGATGCCAACAACGGCGTGGCAAGTCATCAGGTCACAGTCAATGTGGTGCCTTCGACGGGCATTGCTGGCGTGACAGCCGACGGTGGCGACGTCACGATCGACGCTGACGAGAACGGCAATGTTGGTGTTGTGGTCAATGGCGATGTGGCCGAAGCCACCTTGCGTCTCTACAACAACGCAGGCCAGCTTGTCGCTCAGAAGACCGCCCGCAATCTGCGCGCTGGCGATAAGGTGATCCTCGTGGCCAATGGCAGCGCAGGAGTTTATCACCTCAACGCTGTGCTCGACGGCAAGACGTCGAACGTGAAGTTTGCTGTGAAGTAAACCGTTCAATCTCTGGCGCGGCCCATTGCCGTGCCTAAGAGATTCGCATAACAAGAGGGTGGAATGCCATTTGCGTCATTCCACCCTCTTTTCATATATCATTGGTGGTTCCTCCTCTCAGAGCAGGCGGTGCTTTCTCTCCCAAAAGGTAATGGCTCCTCTCAGAGCAGGCGGTGCTTTCTCTTACAAATGCAAAGAGCTTCTCTTGGTTCAGGCGGTTCTTTCTTTTACAAATGGCGAAATTCCCTCTCGCGGGGGACGGTTCTTCTACTCATCATCGAAGATTCTCTCTCTTCCTTCTCGCATGTCCTTGATGGATATTTATTCCATTGTCCAAATTTGATAGATGCCTCTATCCCTGCCTTCCCGCATGCGATCGATGGGTGCTTTTGTTCTTTCTCAAACACGAGTAATAGGCGTTTTCGTCTTTGGCTTTTCTGCCAACGCTTTTCTGTGTGCGTTCACCAATAGGTTTTCTTATCCGATTTTAGTTAATTTTTATATGTTATGAAAAAAAAATAGGCTAAATCGTAAAACATTCGGGATTTATTCATATATTTGCTGCGATTTAAGAAACGAAAAACTCTATTAACCTAATCTTTATTTATGAAATCACGTTTAGCTATTGTTGCCGGCTTGTTGTGTTTGGCTTTGCCCATGTTGGCAGATGACGACAAACCCACTCTGAACATTGACCTGCATTCGCGTGTGAGTTTTATGAACGACCGCGTGGGCAATGAGATTCGCCATGACGCTTCGGGCTTCAAGGGCGATTACTTCTTCCTGATTGCCAATGGACAGGTGGACGACCATTTCTCTTACTCTTGGAGACAACGCATCAACAAGAAGATCGACCGCAACGATATGTTCGACGCCACCGATTGGTTGTATGTTTCTTATCAGGCCGACCGTCATTGGGGCGTGGCAGCCGGTAAGCAGGTGGTGATGATAGGTGGCTACGAGTATGACCGTTCGCCCATCGATATTTATACATCTTCTGAGTTTTGGAACAACATTCCTTGCTTCCAGTTTGGCGCCAGCGCCTCTTACACCACAACCAATGGTAAGAATCGTTTTGCGTTTCAGGTGAGCCAAAGTCCGTTTAACATTCCCCAGCATCGCGACATGCTTGCCTACAATGCTTTTTGGGGAGGCAATTTCGGTTTCTTGAATACGCTTTATTCGCTCAATATGATAGAGTATTCGCCGAGCCACTTCATCTCTTACATGGCCTTGGGCCACAAATTGAATGTTGGCAACGCTTCGCTCGAACTCGACTTCATGAATCGCGCCGCCAGTGGCCAGACATTTATGTTTAAGGATTGCTCGGTGATGGCGCGCGTTGACTATCGTGTGCTGCCTCAGTTGAGCCTTTATGGTAAGTTTACCTACGACGTGAACCGTGCCGAGAAGGAGGCCGACAAGTGTGTTTTGCCGGGCACGGAGCTTACCGCCATTGGCGGTGGCGTAGAGGCTTACCCATTGAAGGGCAAGTCGGATGTGCGCGTCAGCCTGAGCGTGGCTCATTCTGCGGGCACCAACTCGAACCCCGCGGGGACGATGTTGGACGACCAAACGACGGTGCGACTGGGTCTTGTGGCTAAGTTGCATGTGTTATCATGGAAAAAATAACCATTAAGCGAATATTGTTATGGCAAAGTTTAACAAGAATGGCAAAAAGCTTTTGCCAAGTGGCGTTTGGTGTTTAATCTGCGTTGTTGTGTTGTTCGGCTATTTGGGTTTCGTTATGGGCGTTCCCAACATGCTCAACACCATCATGAAGACAGCCCACGACCTCTTGCTCAACACCGTGTTCTACCTGATGAGTATCTGTGTGATTACGGGTGCCTTGGGCCGTGTGTTCGTAGAGTTTGGCTTGGTGGCCTTGCTCCAGCGCGCGCTCCGTCCCCTGATGGGTCCCATCTTCAATCTGCCGGGTGTGACGTCGCTGGGAGCCGTCATGACCTTCCTTTCCGATAACCCCGCCATCATTTCGCTTGCCAACGATAAGCGTTTTGCGAGCTATTTCAAGAAATACCAATTCATCTCACTTACCAACTTCGGTACCGCTTTCGGTATGGGCTTGCTTGTCATCGTGTTCATGGCGAGCCAGGGGTTCTATGCCGCGCCGCTCATCGGTTTGCTGGGCGCTTGCATTGGTTGCGTGTGCTCCACACGTCTCATGCAGCGTTTTGTGCTGAAGGCTTATCCCGAATATGCCGTTGAGGATGCCGTTTCGCCCGAGGAAATTGCCGAGGAGGAAGAAGAGGAAGACGAGAATCACAAGAAGACGGTGTTTATTCGCTTGCTCAACTCCATGCTCGACGGTGGCCGAAGTGGTGTGGAGGTGGGTCTGTCCATCATTCCCGGTGTGCTTATCATCTCTACCTGTGTGATGATCTTTACCTTCGGCCCTGCCGAGGACGGCACTTATTCGGGCATCGCTTACCAGGGCGTAGAGTTGTTGCCTTGGCTTGCCAACAAGATCGATTTTGTTTTTGAGTGGCTCTTTGGTTTCCACGATCCTCATCTTGTGGCGTTCCCCATCACGGCTCTCGGTGCGGTGGGCGCTTCCCTGAGCTTGATTCCTGGCTTCATCGCCCATGGTTGGATTGATGGCAACGCCATTGCCGTGTTTACCGCCATTGGTATGTGCTGGAGCGGATTCTTGAGCACCCACACCGCCATGCTCGACTCACTTGGTTATCGCGACCTGACTCCTAAGGCCATCACCGCGCATTTCATAGGCGGATTGGTTGCAGCCGTTGCAGCCCACTGGATGTTCTTCCTGTTCACGTTGGTGGCGTGATAGGGCAAG
>ERZ857629.1940-NODE-1940-length-20695-cov-8.337064_pt1 | contig 20695 bp, 17 predicted proteins | sample MGYA00519700_ERZ857629 | MGnify/ENA primary metagenome ERZ857629 (study PRJEB31778, sample SAMEA3449351) | human gut metagenome | biome: human gut; feature: human-associated habitat; material: faeces | place: United Kingdom | collected 2010/2012 ...
GTACTATAGGTATCTTAATATGTAAGAGGGAAAACAAATATGTAATAGAATATTGCTCTGATGAAAGAATTGTAGTTAGAAAATACGTATTAGTATAATTATTGATTTAATAAAATAATAAATATCATTTTGTCCAAGCCGACAAAATGATTTAAATTAGTTAAAAAGTTTCAAAAAAAGAAGTGTTTTTTCTTTTTATAACTAATTATTATAATAGAGGAATAACCTCTAGAAGGGAGAAAAAAACATGAATGAATTGAAAGAATATACAGAAAGACTATTTGAAGATATAAAACATATAGATGAAAATGGGTGTGAGTTTTGGTATGCTCGTGAATTGCAAAAAGTTTTGGAGTACAAAGAATGGAGAAATTTTAGTAGAATTATAAGTAGAGCAAAGGAAACGTGCAAAAAACTCTAAAATTAATACAAATGAACAATTTGTTGAGGTTAACAAGTTGTCAAAAAGAAACAATAATGCTTATGTTAACATACAAGATTATAAATTATCTAGATATATATGTATATGTTATTTGATTGTTCAAAATGCTGATTTAAGCAAAGAAATTATAGCACTAGGCCAAACTTATTTTGCAATATAAACAAGAAGACAAGAACTAAGTGAAAAAGAGTATAGTAGTCTTTCTGAAGATGAAAAAAGATTATATCAAAGAAACTTAACAAGAAAAGGAAACTATTCATTAAACATTGCTGCTAAAAACGCAGGAGTTAAGAATTTTGATAAGTTTCATAATAGTGGATATAAGGGACTGTAAACGCGCGAAACTGCAAATGATATTGCTAAAAGAAAAGGACTAAGATATAGAGAAGATATATTAGATAATATGGGAAGTGAAGAATTGGGAGCTAATTTATTTAGAATCACACAAACAGAAGCTTCACTAAGAGAAGACAATATACTAGGCAAAAGTAATGCTAATGAAACACATTATAATATTGGGAAAAATATTAGAGAAGCAATTAGGAAAAACAATAGAACTATGCCAGAAGATTTACCAACACCAGATAGAAGTTTAAAAGAAATAGAAAAAGAAAAATTAAAATTAAAAAATAAAATTGAATAATCATCTGCTTATAACCATTATTACCAAGAAGTTAATTCTAAACTTAACTATTACTAAATAAAAGACCTACTTGTTTGAGTAGGCTTTATAAGGCTTTTTGATTTTGTTTTTCTATTTTTAAATCTTGAAGTTCATCATTTGTTTTTGATAAGGGTGAATTGCCTTTTAAGAATGAATTTATATATATACTACCCGGTATGCTTTTATAAGTAGTATTATCTTCACCAACTTTTGTGTTGTAGAAAGAGTCCCCGTATATTCTTGCAATGTCATTAGTTAGAATAGAGTATCCATTTATTAATAATTCTTTTACTTTTTCTTTATCTTTTTCTTTTATAAAATAACCTGGGTTAGGCGTAGTTACATATATACCATTTATTAATGTATAATTACTTTCATTACAAGTATCTTTAGTAAAGAATTGTCTATATGTTGGATCGATTAAATATGATAAAGTACCATTTTCAGTATTTAAGTTTACTATCATAAATGTATGGCCTTTAATATTATTAGTTATTACTTTTTGAGTATCACATACGTTATAATTTACATTTAAACTATTTAGATAATTACCTATTATAGAGATTGCTGTATCACATTTCCATTCAAATGAATAGTTATCTAAATCATTTGTAAATCTTGTTCTTGTTATGAAAACTATATAATCTAAAAAATATTTTGCTTCATCCTGTGATAATGGAATATTATCTTCTAACTTATTTTCGATTTGAGATATTAAATCATAATCAATATCTATTTTATTTGGAGTAGATTCTATTACAAAATTCATTTTTCCTCCTTGATCTTTTTATTAAAATTAGTCATTTCTGTTTCATACTTGTTATTTTTTGGAAAATAATATTTTCTTCCGATTAGTTTATCTGGCATATATTGTTGCTCAACATAATAATTTTTATAATTATGAGGATATTTATAATTGGGGGATGTTGTTCTTATATTTTCTGGTATTCTTCCAATATTTCCTGCTTGTACATCATTAATTGCGGTATTAATTGCCATATCTGCTGAGTTGCTTTTCGGACTTAGTGCCATTTCTATTACAGCAACAGATAGTGGTTTTATGAGTTCTGGATAACCGATTCTTTCACTTGCTTCAATAGATGCTAAAACTCTAGGAGGAAGAGAAGGGTTTGCAAGAGAAATATCTTCATATGCAATTACTAGCATTCTTCTATAAATTGAATCATAGTCTCCACTAACTATTAGTCTTGATAAATAATGTAATGATGCATCTACATCACTTCCTCTTATGCTTTTTTGAAATGCAGAGAGCATGTCATAGTGACCATCTTCATTTTTATCAGTAAAGAATGATGGAGTATTATTAACTTCTTTTATGTTATCTATTGTTACTTTATGATTAAAACCATAATATGAAAATTCTACTAGGTTATATGCAAATCTAATGTCTCCATTAGAAAGTTTTGCTATGTATTTTATTGTCTTTTGATCCATTTCAATATCATTAAGTACATTTTTTACTCTTTTTAATCCTTTTACAATATCATCTTCTTCTAATGGCTTTAATTCTAGTAATTGACATCTGCTTCTTATTGCTTGATTAATAGAATGATATGGATTTGAGTTAGTAAGACCTATTAATGTAATAAGACCACTTTCTATAAATGAAAGTAATATATCTTGTTTATCTTTATTCATTCTATGTATTTCATCAACTATTAAGATCATAGAGCCATACATTTTTGCTTCTTCTATAACAACTTCAAAATCTTTTTTACTATTGATAGTTGCATTTAACATTCTATATCTCATATTTAAGTCATTAATTAAACTAAGAGCTATAGTTGTTTTACCACAACCACTATTTCCATATAGAATTATATTGAAAAAAACTTTATTTTTAATTAAATTTGAAAGTACTTTGTCTTTACCGATTAAATGAGTTTGACCAAGGACATCTTTTAGAGTATTTGGTCTTAATTTATTTTGTAATAGTTCCATAGTAGTCACCTCATACATATTTTATCAGTTTTAGCAATAAAATAAAAGTATTAGTCACTTACTAGTCACATTATAATAGTATATTGTATACATATTATATTTTTGTTATAATTATGAAGAGGTAAGTTATGAAAAAAATAAAATTTAGAAGTATTATTATATTATTAATAACTATATTTTTATTTTGGTATATTTTAAAAGATAATTTTGTAAAATCTATTGATTTAATAGCATCAAGTAATAAATGGTTAATTTTATTATCAATTTTAACATATATTGTTTATTTTATAATAGAGGCATATCTTTTAAAATTATTAATAGATAAATCTTGTAAAAAGTATCCATTTAAAAAAGTAATTGAACTTAATATGATGACTAAGTTTTTTAATGGAATAACACCTTTTTCATTAGGAGGACAGCCACTTCAGGTATATGAACTTAGTAAAAATAAAGTTCCTGTGACTAAGAGTATTTTAGTTATAGTTGAGAATTTTATTATATTACAAATAACTATGAGTATAATGATTATTTTATCTTTAATATTCGGATATATATTTGAACTGAAACCTAATAATTTCTTATATATTATGACCTTAATTGGAGCATTAATTACAATTGTTTCTTTTATTATAACAATACTTATATGCGTTAAGATTGAGCTTGCATCTAAGATTGGTAAAAATATTATTAATTTACTTAATAAACTTAATATAATTAAAGATAAAGAAACGACTTTAAATAAATGGAATTTCAAATGCATTGAATATCAAAATGGATTTAAGAATCTTATTAAAGATAGGAATTTTATTATTAAATGTGTGTGTGTTAATTTTATATATATGACAGTGTTCTTTATGATACCTTTCTTTACTTTAAAAGCATTAAATATTTCTTTTAATATTAATATGTTTTATGTGATAATATTATCATGTTTTGTTTATATTTCTGCATCTTTTATACCAATACCAGGTTCTAGTATAAGCACAGAATATTCTTTTATTCATTATTTTAATTTAATTGTATGTGAAGCGATAGTTATACCTGGAGTACTTTTATATAGAGTAATTACGTATTATTTGCCTTGTATTGTAGGTGGAATCTTGTTTAATTATAGAGATAGTAAAAGAGATTAATGTAAAAATAACGTAAAAAAACTATTCAATTAGTTTTTTTTATTATATAATTATAAATATATGATAGATATTGAAAATAAAGAGTTTGTTGATGATTTTAGTGATTATTTAAGAATAGATAAGAATTATTCTGAAAATACAGTTGAATCTTATATGAGAGATCTTAAATATTTTTTAACATATACTGATAAAGAAATATTAAATATAACAAAGAAGGATATTGATAATTATATATTACATTTACTTCCTAGTTATAATGAAAGTTCTATTAATAGAATTATTGCTAGTATAAAGAGTTTTTATAAGTATTTAGCAGTATATAAAGGATTTATTAATATATCTGAAGATGTAGAATGTCTTCAAAGGAAAAAGAGACTTCCTAAATATTTGTCTATTGAAGAAGTTGATAAACTTTTAGATATTGAACTTAATACTCCTTTTGACCATAGAAATAAAGCTATATTAGAACTTATGTATTCAACTGGTCTTAGAGCAAGTGAACTTATCAATTTAGAACTAAATAATGTAGATACTGTGAATATGGTTGTTCATGTATATGGAAAAGGTAGTAAGGAAAGAATTGTTCCTATGTCTAAAATAGCGGTTAATTATTTAGATATGTATATTAATAACTATAGAGAAGAGTTATTTGTAAAGGGTAAACCTAAAACTGATGCATTGTTTTTAAATAATCATGGGACCAAAATGACTAGGCAAGGACTTTATAAAATAATTGGTAAGATTGCTCGTGAAAAGAATATTAATAAAGAAATAACACCACATGTACTTAGACATAGTTTTGCGACTCATATGATTGAGTGTGGTGCGGATATAAGAAGTGTTCAAGAACTTCTTGGACATGAAAATGTTGTTACAACAGAGATATATACTCATCTTGCAAACAACTTTATCAAAGATAATTATAATGAATACTTTAATAGAAGTAAGAAAGAAGGTAACTAATATGTATGAAAGAGTATTTTTAGTAGTAATGGATAGTGTGGGAGTAGGAGAAGCAAAAGATGCAGATAAGTTTAATGATGTTGGTTCAAATACTTTATTGCACACAATTGGGGATCATTATAATTTAAATGTTCTTGAAAGAATGGGACTTACTACTTTGGTTGGAAAAGAAGTTCCTAAAACAGTTGGTTATTACATGAAAGGCAAACCTATTAATCTTGCTAAGGACACATTAAATGGTCATTATGAAATGATGGGTATAGTACAAGAAACGCCATACAAAACATATCCTGATGGTTTTCCTCTTGAATTAATAAGTAAAATCAAAGAAATAACTGGAAGAGATGTTATAGGTAATGTAGTTGCAAGTGGTACTAAAATAATAGAAGAGTTAGGTCAAATGCAGATGGAAACTGGAGCATTAATTATATATACTTCTGCTGACTCAGTACTTCAAATCGCAGCACATGAAGATATAATACCTGTAGAAGAATTATATGATATATGTACTAAAGTACGTGAACTTACTAAAGATGAAAAATATAAAATAGCAAGAATAATCGCAAGACCATATGTTGGTAAACCAGGAAGTTTTACTAGAACTCCAAAAAGACATGATTATGCTTTAGATCCACCACTTAATGTACTTGATTTATTAGATAAACATAGGGTGCCTACTATTGCGATTGGAAAAATAGCCGATATATTTAATAATAAAAGTATCGCTATTAAAGTAAGAACTAAAGATAATATAGATGGCATGATGAAATTAATCGATTTTGCTAAAAGTGATAAAAAAGGATTTATATTTGCTAATTTAAATGACTTTGATATGTTATATGGACACAGAAGAGATAGAGATGGATATTTAAAAGCATTAGAAGAGTTTAATTATTACTTACCAATTCTTTTAAAGAATCTAACTGAAAAAGATTTACTTATCATAACAGCAGATCATGGTAATGATCCTACATATAGAGGAACAGATCATACAAGAGAAAATGTACCAATCTTAATATATAATAAGAAATTTAAAGAAGGCAAAAGATTAAAAGATAGAGAAACATTTGCCGATATAGGAGCGACTATATTAGATAACTTTGATATTAGAAACATCTTAGGACTTGGAACTTCTATATTTGAAAGTATGGATATCAATAAATAAGAAATATTTAAATAAAGATGCTAGTTTTATAGTATCTTCTTTTATTTTTTGATATAATTTACTTATACTTAGGTGGTATTTTATGAAGGTAAATGATATATATAAAGTAACAATTATTAATGAGGACATGGAAGGTAATGGAATTACTAGAATAGATAATTTTGTTATTTTTGTTTTCGGTGCGTTAAAAAATGAAATAGTTGAAATTAAAATAACTGAAGTAAATAAAAGATTTGCTAAGGGAAAAATAATTAACATAATAACTGAAAGCCCAAAAAGAAAAAAAATATTATGTCCAATATATGATAAATGTGGAGGATGTAATTTTCTTCATACAAGTTATGAAAATGAAAGAAAAATTAAGAAAGATGAAATAGAAAGATTATTTAATAGAAAGGTTAATTATTTAAGCACTGAAAACTCATTAAATTATAGAAATAAAGTGGTGTTACATGTAAAGAATAATAAACTTGGTTTTTACGACTTTAAAACTCATAATATATGTTCTTTTAATACATGTTATTTATTAGACCCATTAATAAATAAAACAATTGACAGTATCAAAAAATATGATTTAACAGGCGTTCTTGAAATAATGATTAGAACTGTTAATAATGAAGTAATGATAAATATTATTAGTGATAGGGATGATATTTTATTATTAGATATTGATGTTGACTCATTATATTTAAATGATAAACATATTAAAGGAAAAAAATATTTAATTGATGAAATAAATAACTTTAAATTTTCTATTTATCCATTAAGTTTCTATCAAATAAATAAAGAAGGAATGACTTCTATTTATAATAAAGCAAAAGAATATATTTTAAGAGGTGATACTTTACTTGATTTATATTGTGGTACTGGAACAATTGGAATATGGATGAGTGATAATTTTAAAAAAGTTGTTGGTGTTGAGATAAACGAATCAAGTATAAAAAACGCTAATATAAATAAGAAACTAAATGATATAAATAATATTGAATTTATGTGTAGTGATGCTAAAAAGATAAATGGTAAGTTTGACTCTATAATAGTAGATCCACCTAGAAGTGGACTATCTAAAGATGTAGTTAAATATATAAATAACTCTAATTCTAAAAGATTAGTTTATATATCTTGTAATTATAAAACACTTAAAAGAGATATAGAATTACTTAATAATTATAGTCTTGAAGATATGTCAATCTGTGATATGTTTCCAAGAACGAAGCATGTTGAAACAGTTTGCGTATTAGAAAGGTGTAATGCTAATGAATAAAGACTTAATTGGAACAGAAAATAATATAATTTTTTATGATGTTGAAAATAGAAATACAAATTACTATTGCGAACTTATTTAATGTACAAAGACCTGCAATAGTAAAACATATTAATAATATATATTTTGATGAAGAGTTAGATAAAAAGGCAACATGAAGAAGCAAGAGACGTATTAAGAAAAAAGACTATTATAATCTTGATATGATTATATTCATTGGATTTAGTGTGAATTCTAAATTTGTCTAATAATGAATTGTTCAATTAATGATAATGATTATTTTATAGAAGTTGGAAGTGATGGATACTTTAATTGTTCTAACTGTACTAAAATAATCGAAAAGTATTTTAATAAGAATAATGGTATGTGTGAGCAGAGGTAGAAGAAAATATGAATAGAGAAGTAAAACCATATACAGTATGGAAACATTTTAAAGGATTTAATGCAGTTGTAATTACTGTTGCTAAACATAGTGAAACTAATGAAGATTTAGTTGTGTATTATTGTTTTGATGAGAATGATAAAGAACATAATAATGGTGTATATGCAAGAGAATTGAGTATGTTTTTATCTGAAGTTGATCATGAAAAGTATCCAAATATTAAACAAAAATATAGATTTGAAGAAATAATAAAATGATAGTTGTTTTAAATATAAATATTTAGTATAAATGATTGTCTAAAGAGGTGTATTATGGTATTACAAATATTTATATTAATAGTGGGCTTTGTTATTTAGATTAAAGGTGCAGATTATTTTGTTGATGGTGCAAGTGTGCTTGCTAAGATGTTTGGCGTTAGTGAAAGAATGATTTCTTTTACAATAGTTGCCTTAGGAACATCTCTTCCTGAACTTGTGACTAGTATTTTAGCAACAAGAAAAGGTCAATATGAGTAATGTAGTAGTAAGTAATATATTTAATATAGGTATTGTTATTAGGAGAAATTAATAGTATTAATTTTAGTTATATTGATATTATTATGATGATAGTTTCTGCATTATTGTTATTTATATTTTCTTTCAATGATAAGTTTAATTTTGAAAGATTTAAAAATAAGATATTAGCGGTACATATACATGATAACTTTGGTGAACATGATGAACATTTATTACCATTTGATGGGACTATTAGCTATGAAAAAGTAATGACTAAATTAAAGGAAAATAATTATGATGGACCTATAACATTAGAATTATGTTATAGAAAAGAATATAAAGAAAAATATAATCTGATTGAGTTTTATAATGAAGCATATAAAAGAGGAACTAAACTAAAAGATATAATTGATAAATAATAGCAATTGTGATATATTAATGTAAGAATAGGAGTCATTATGAAAGTAAGATCTAAAAAAGAAAATGATAATAAATTACCTTTGATAGCACTTTTAATAGTGGCTTGTGTAGGTCTTACTATAGGATATTCTGCTTTGTCTACAACTCTTAGTATTAAAGGAACTGCGTCTATTGAGGGAATGTCTTGGAGAATAGAATTTCAGAATTTGAGTGAAGCAACACTTACAGGAAATGCTAGTATAATATCTAATCCAGTGATAAGTGAAGATAAAACGGAAATAAGTTCATATAATGTTAATTTTTTAGATCCAGGGGATTCTGTTTCTTATACTTTTCAAATCGCAAATAATGGTACTTTAAACGCGAAATTATCTGAAATAATTAGAGATACTATTACTTGTGAAGGGTATGGCAATAGTGTACAAGCAACTAAAGATGCTGATAATGTTTGTGCTAATCTAGAATATACATTAAAATATCAAGAAGAAGAACCACATTATAGTGATGATTATGTTTTAACTAGTACAACAACTGATATAGAAGTTAATGATATATTAAACGCTGGGGATGTTAAGAATATGATTTTAACATTAAAATATAAGAGTCCTGCTGATTCTGAAACAATTACTGAACCAGAAGATGATGTGTCAATAGCAGGTTTAGGAATTAAACTTATTTATTCTCAAAATAATCAGTCATCAAGTTCAACTCCAGTAACACCACCAACTCCAGAAGAACCAATAAATACAGTTTCATTTGCGGAAGATTCATGGGATACGATTGCTAAAGCAGTTAAAGCAGGGCAAACAGATAACTATCATGTTGGTGATGAGAAAGATGTAAACTTAAGTGATACTTATGGTACTCATAAAGTTAGAATTTCTAATATGTCTACTCCTGATGAATGTAAAAGTGAAGGTTTCTCACAAAGTGCATGTGGATTTGTAGTAGAGTTTGCAGATATTATAATTGCATACAATATGAATCCAAGTGGAGAATATAATGGTAAAACATATCAAAATGGTTGGAATAAAGATGGATGGCCAAAAAGTCAAATGAAAGCAGTTATAGATAGTGCTATTTATAATTCATTGCCAAACGAGTTAAAGAGTGTAATAATAGATACAAAAACAGTATCAGGACATGGAAGTGAAGACACTGATAATTTTACATCAATAGATAAACTATATTTATTAGCACCAAAAGAAATATATTCAGATTGGTCTAATCAATATGATTCAGCAAAAGATTTAACAAGACAATTAGACTATTATAATAGTAAAGGCGTGACTACAAGTAGTTATGAAGCTGCAATAAAAAATGACAATAGTGTAGGATCTATATCTTATTGGTGGCTTCGCTCGGCCCGTTCTCACGATTATAATGCTTTCTGCAGTGTCGCCGCTACTGGTACTTGGAGCTACCTTAATGCTGATTCTTCACTCGGTATTTCTCCAGCATTTAGAATAGGATAATAAATATGACTTACATATACAATATGTGAGTTTTTTATTGTAAAATTTTTTCTTAAGATGATTGATAAAAATGCTTGATTATGGTATATTTATTTAAGGATAGGAGATAGTATTATGAGAATAAGAACTCGTAAAGGAAAAGATACAAAAATACCATTACTTAGTCTTTTATTAGTAGCAGTTGTAGCATTGACAATTGGTTATTCTGCTGCATCTTCAACTCTTAAAATAAATGGAACAGCACAAGTTACTGGAATGTCTTGGAAAATAGAGTTTCAAAATTTAAGTGAAGCAACACTTACGGGAAATGCACAAAAGATATCTGATCCTGTAATAAGCGTTGATAAGACTGAGATAAGTTCATATAATGTTAATTTTTTAGATCCAGGGGATTCTATCTCTTATACTTTTCAAGTGGCAAATAATGGTACTATAAATGCTAAATTATCAGAAATATTAAAAGATACTATTACTTGTGAAGGATATGGTAGTGATGAGCAGGCTGCTAAAGATGCATCTAATGTATGTGCTAATATTGAATATACATTGAAGTATACAAATGAAGAAGAACATTTTGATAATAATGGTTCTTCGAAAAATTTTTCTAATGATATAGAAGTTAATGATTTATTAAATCCTGGTGATGTTAAAAATTTAATTCTTACTTTAAGATATAAAAGTCCAGTTGATGGGATGACTATTGAAGAACCTGAAGATGATGTCATTATATCAGGTTTAGGTATTAAACTTATTTATTCTCAAGTTAAAACGCCAACAGTTAAACCATCTAATCCAGATACTCCTGTAATATCTACTTCGTTTGCCGAAGATACTTGGGAAACAATTGCTGAAAATGTTAAAAACGGAAATACAAGTAATTATCATGTAGGCGATACGAAAATAGTATCAATTAAGAATTATGGCTTACATACTGTTAGAATAGCGAATATGTCTACTCCTGATGAATGCAAAACAGAAGGTTTCTCTCAAACTGCATGTGGATTTGTAGTAGAATTTACCGATGTTGTTACAAAATATTATATGAATGCTAGTGGAGAATATAAAGGAACAACATATGATAATGGTTGGAATTTAGATGGATGGCCAGCAAGTCAAATGTATTCATTTTTAAATGATGAAACTAATGCAGATAGTTTTATTAATTTATTACCAACTAGTTTGAGAAAAGTAATAGGTGAGACATACTCTGTATCTGGACATGGTTCTAAAGATGAAAATAATTTTGTTTCAAATGATAAAATCTATTTCTTGTCAACTAAAGAAATATGGAAAAATGGTTCAGCAAACACTATTAGTACTGATTCTGCATGGAATGATACTAGACAACTTGATTATTATAAAAATATTGGTGTAACAACAGATAATTATGCCGCAGCGATTAAGAGTTTTGAAGGAACAAATACGTGGTGGTGGTTACGTACTGCTTCATCTAATTATCATAGTGCTTTCTTTACTGTAAATCCAACAGGTGGTCACATTGGTAATAATGCTTCGTACAGTTTAGGTGTTTCACCAGCATTTAGAATTCCTGGAGAAACTCAGGATACCCCAGATACTCCTTCTGAACCAATATCTTTTGCTAAAGATTCATGGGCAACTATTGCCAATGCCGTAAAAACAGGAAATACTGATAAATATAATGTTGGTGATACAAAGGAGATAGCAACATCTAAATTTGGAACTCAAACATTAAGATTAGTAAATAAATCAACTCCTGATGAATGTAAGCAGAGTGATTTTTCTCAAACAGCGTGTGGATTTGTAGTTGAGTTTGATAATATATTAGAAAATAAGAAATACAACGATGTAGATGCTAGTGGATTGAGATGGTCTGGAAGTTCACTAAGTGATTACTTAAATAATGAATTTTATTTTTCTTTACCAACTGATTTAAAAAAATATATAGCAACTACTGATCTTGTGGATTATTCTTATGGACTTTTAGATCAAATAAGTCATTATAAAAGTAGAGTATATATAGCATCTCAAGTTGAAAAGTTTGTATTTGAATTTGATGATACAGCTATAAAAATGCTTGATGATTATGGTCATAGTAGGGGACTTGACTATTATTATCAAAAAAATCAGGATGGCACTTTAGCAGATGTCAATAGTAAAACATTTAATGGTGTTGAGAAAGCTCCATACTGGATGAGATCACAATTTTACCGCGCGTTTACTGGTGCTTTTGGTAAGACTTCAAGTACTGCTTTACTTGGAGAAGATATGAGTTCTGATTATGGTATTATTCCAATGTTTAGAATAACTGGTGAAGAAAACAATGATACAACTAGTGAAATTAAAACATTTGGTAATGACAGTTGGGAAAATATAGCCGCTAATGTAAAAGCCGGAAAAACAAGCGATTATCATGTAGGTGAGGTTAAAATGGTGACTTTTTCTGATGGTACACAAGTTCTTGCAAAAATTGTCAACATGAACAGGTCTAAAAAATGTAACGGAGATGATTTTTCACAAACTGCATGTGGATTTGTAGTAGAATTTGATAAAATATTATATCAAAGTACTATGAATGATACTAATACATATGATGGTGGGTGGCCTAGTGCTAAATTAAGAGAAAGATTAAATAATGATACTTTTTCAAAATTACCAGCAGATTTACAATCAGTTATTACTAATACAAAGACGGTTTCATACAAAAATAGAGACACTAATGAAAAATATATATCTACCGATAAGTTATACTTAGCGTCTTATGTTGAATATAATTCGGGATATGCTGATAATTCCTATTTGAAGATGGATGACTATGGTTTGACTAGACAACTTGATTATTATAATGCTATATTAAATAGTCAATATGCAAGTTCAGCTCTAGAAAGAAGTTACAATGGTAAAGACGTAAAATATTGGACAAGAACAATAACAAAAGATAGCGGTTTTACTACTGTTGGTAAAAGTGATACTAGTAGTAGTAATACTAACCCTAGTTATGGTGTTATGCCATATTTTAGATTAGAAGGTTCAGCTTCAGATGAATCGAGCGAATCAAAATCTTTTGCTGAAGATTCATGGGAAACAATAGCTGAGAATGTTAAAATCGGAAATACAAGTAAATATCATGTGGGAGATACTAAAATAATCTATTTAACAGAAGGAGTAGCCAAGAGCAGTGTTAAAATAGTAAATATGTCTTCTCCTAATGAGTGCAAGAAAGGTAATTTTTCTCAAACAGCTTGTGGTTTCGTACTTGAAATTTCTGATATATTTATAGGTTTTAAAATGAATGAAACTGATACCGTGTCAGGTGGATGGCCAGCAACAAAACTTAGGAAAGCACTTAATAGTGAATTGCTACCTTTATATCCCGCTGATATGGTAGATGTCGCTGCTGATACTAGAGTTGTATCTTACAAAAATAGTAGTACGGGAACTATATATAAATCAACTGATAAATTTTATTTACCTTCTGCTTTTGAATATATGTCTTCTAATGGACTTGAAGATTCAACATTAAAATCTTTTAGTGATTATAGTTTTACAAGACAACTAGATTATTATAAATCAGCAACTGATGCAGGTACTATAGATGAAGCGTTGAAACGCTCAGTTGGCGACAATTCTAATGTGCCATATTGGACACGTTCCATTGTGAATAATAAAAGTTTTTATTATTTTGGAAACGCTACTTCTGAGGTTAATGCTACTTCCGAACTTGGACTTGTAACATTATTTAGATTAGAAGGTCCTGACACTTTACATGAACCAGGTGAATCAAAATCTTTTGCTGAAGATTCATGGGATACAATTTATAAAGCTGTTAAAGCAGGAAAAACTGATAATTATTATGTAGGCGAGACTAAACAAGTACAACTAGCAAATTTAGGAACACAAACAGTAAAATTAGTTAATAATTCCACTCCTGAAGAATGTAAAAATAAGAATTTTTCTCAAACAGCGTGTGGTTTTGTAATAGAGTTTGTAGATATTGTTACAAATAAATCTATGAATTTAACAGATACAGTTAATGGGGGATGGGTTTCTACAAATCTTAGAAATTATTTGAATGGTGAGTTTTTAAATGAACTTCCGGAGGATTTAAAAAATGTTATAGGAACAACAAAGACTTTATCAAATAAAAATATAACTTCCACTGATAAAGTGTATATTAAATCTTTAATTGAAATAACTTCTGCTGCTCAGTATGAAGGTGCTTTACAAACTGTTACTGATGACTATGGTGTTAGTAGACAACTTGATTATTATGCTGATGTTATGACTGACGGTACGGAAAATTTGCTGACCGAAATCAATAAATCATTTAATGGTATGGAAAATGCACCCTATTGGTTAAGAACTATAGTAACGGAGTCTACTAGTATATTTCATTCCCTTGGGAATAATGATAATCTTACAGGTATGGATAGTGAAGCAGGTGTTATTCCAATGTTTAGAATAACTGGAGAAGAAGAGCAAAGTTCTACTGGTGAAAGTGTATCATTTTCAGAAGATTCTTGGGATACAATTGCAGCATCAGTTAAATCAGGTCAAACTAGTAATTATCATGTAGGCGATGTAAAAGGTGTTACTATGCCAGGTACTGGTGCTATTGTTGAAGCAAAAATAGTAAATATGTCTACTCCTAATGAATGTAAGCAGAGTAATTTTTCTCAAACAGCTTGTGGATTTGTAATTGAACTTCCTGATATTGATGGATTAGGATTAACTGGTATGAATCAAACAAATACAATAGAAGGAGGATGGCCAAATACATCCTTAAGGAGCACTTTAAATGAGAATTTACTTTCTACTTTTCCTAGTGAGTTAACTAGCGTTATAACAAGTACAAAAACATTATCTTATAAAAATAGAAGTACAAATGAATACTATACTTCAAATGATAAATTTTATACTGCTTCGGTATTTGAATATATGTCTTCTGATAGTTTAGAAGGGTCAACTTTAAATTCATTTGATGATTATGGTTTAACAAGACAACTTGATTATTATAAAAATGCAACTGTTGCTGGAACAATTGACTCGGTATTAAAAAGAAAAAAAGGAAGTTTAACTGATGCTCCTTATTGGACACGTTCTATTTATAATTCGACTAATTTCTATTACTTAGGCAATTCGTCAACTGACGTTAACAATTCAACAAATCTAAGTTATGTTATATTCTTTAGATTAGAAGGACCAAATGAAAGCAGTTAATCAAAACAAGAAAATCTACATAAATAACAAAAGTGTAGATTTTTTATGTGAAAAAATTAATAAAATAATTTACAATTTATATGGTTTATGCTATCATTAATATGTAGGGTAGTTGAAGAATTGTGAAACCCTAGTTTTACATGCATTACAACTTAAATAACTCCACAATATATATGTAAAGGAGGTAATAATGTAACTAATGAAAAAGAAAAATTTGGATTTAGTTGCTGCAGTAGTAGCCTTACTTATTGCGGTATGTGGTTTGAGTGTTTCCCTGATGGCTCTTAGTACATCATTTAAAGCACTTAAAACTAAAGGTTATGCAACTATTACTTCTCACAAGTGGGATGTTCATTTTGCAAACCTATCTAACTTTACATATGAAGGAACGGCTAAGGGACTTATTGATCCAACTATTGATGATAAATCAACTATTATCGGTTCATTTCGCGTTGAATTTAATAGTATGGATGATACGGCATCATACACATTAGATGTCGTTAATAATAGCGGTATTGATGCCGTAGTCACTTCACTAGTTCAAACTAATCCAATTTGTACAGGAAAGGATGAACAAGCACAAAATGATGCGAATCTTGTGTGTGCTCATTTCAAGTATAAATTGGCCTATATGGATGGAACTGATATTAAAGTTGGAGATGTTTTGAAGAGTAACTCACTTCAAGCCCTAAAACTTAGTATGTGGTATGAAGGTGATACATGGCCAGTTAATTCTGTTGATGTAGATAATCTTTCAGTAACTCTATACTATGGACAAAAATAATAGGAAAAGGAGATTGGAAATATGAATAAAGAAAGAGAAATGAAGACTTTAGTAATTGCTGCTTTAGTAATTTCAGTTGTAGCAATTGGTGTAGGTTTCGCTGCATTCAGCACAACATTACAAATCAATGGTACTGCTACAGTTAACACTGCTGGTAAAACATGGAATGTATTATTTACTGGTGTAGAAAAAACTGACGTTAGTACTGAAGGTATAGATGCAACAGTTCCTACTATTGGAAATAGTACTGCTGGTGAAAACACTACTAATGCTGCTATCGGTACAATCACTGCTGCATTTACTGCTCCAAATCAAAAATTACAATATAAAATTACTGTAACTAATAGTGGTAGTTATGATGCTAAATTAACTGCTGCTAGCATTCCAACATTAGATACAATTACTGTAACCGGAACTGGAGCTGCTGCTGAGACTGATGCTACTAATGTTAAAAATCATTTAAAATTCAGTTTCACTAAAGCTGATGGAAGTGCTGTAACTGCTGGAACAGATACTTTAGCTGCTGGAGCAACTCAAGATTATTTATATACTATTGAATATGAAGATCTTACTGATGCTTCTGAACTTCCAAAAGCTCAAGTAAGCATTTCAATTCCACAAACAACTTTAACATTTAGTCAAGCTAATTAATTAAAGCATTATGGAGATTAAATGATTTAGGTATATCTTATTTTGCGAAATGAGTAGGATATGCCTAATCATTATATTTATTAGAAAAATATTTAGAAGAGGTGGTGTGATGAAATCTAGCGAAAAAAAAGTTGCTATTATTGAAATAGTTACTTTAATCATAATTCTTTTAGATATTTTTGTAACAAATAAAATAGGCTATCTTGGTCTATCTATACTTCTTGGAAGTACATTTCTTATATCAATTGGACTTCTTGGTTATGAAAAAAATAGACAATTATTTACTAAAGATGTCTTAATGACAATAATAATATATTGTATATTGTATTACATAATCATTTATATCTCTGGTATATGGCTTGGATTTTTAAGAAGTGGTTACAATTTGAAATTAATTGGTATTATTAAAAATATTACTCCTATAATAATAATTATAGTTGTTGATGAATTTTTAAGATATGAATTAGTTCAAAAAAGTAGAAGCAATAAGTTTTTGATAATATTAACTTGCTTATTATTTGTTGCTGTAGATAGTATATTAGTAAGTTACTTATATGATTTACATACAACAGCAGGATTAATCAAAATATTTTATACAAGTACACTTCCATTGCTATCAAAGAATATACTTCTTACATATATGGCACTTAAATTTGGTTATAAACCAACAATTACTTATAGATTGTTCATGGAAATACCAACATTTATATTACCAATTGTGCCAGATATAGATATGTATGTTCAAACTGTACTTAATTTATTATTTCCTGCGCTTATTATGTATAAACTTTATAAGGAATTCAAAAAGAAAAAAACTAATGAGAGTATCAGGAATAATAATAAAATTGAGAAAGTACTTTCTATTGGGCTTGCAATTATAATACTTCTAATGATTTCTTTAACTAGTGGTATATTTAAGTTTTATGCTCTTGCGATTGGTTCTGAATCAATGGAACCTAGAATTAATAAAGGTGATGTAGTAATAGTAGAAAAACTTAATGAAAGCGAAATAAAGAAGTTAAAAGAAGGGGAGGTACTTGTATATAAACATAATGATATGGTTATAGTTCACCGTATCGTAAGGGTTAAAGAATATAATGGGGCAGTATATTTCAATACTAAAGGTGATAACAATAAAGAAGAAGATAGTTGGACTATTGATGAGGCGTTAGTAATTGGAAGAACTACTTTAAAAATTCCATATCTTGGAGTTCCAACAGTATGGTTAAATGAAAAGGTGTGATAAGATGAACAATGTGCAAAATGAAAATGATTCACAGATTAAGGATAGCATCAAAGAAGTAAAACCATTTACGATGAGAAAATGGTTTATATATATGATGATACCAACCTTAGTTATGCTTGTATTGACATTATTTGTGTTAAAAGGTTCAATGTATAGTGATAAGGAATCTGTGGTAAATTATAATGAAACTGGAGATATTGATTATAAAGTATATTTGAAAGATAATTCATTCTATTCAGATAAATACTTAGGTAAAGATATGCAGTATGTAGCAAGTTTAATTGATAGAATTAATATTAACTATAAATTCGACATGAAAACTGATAATAATCTTAATTTTAATTATAAATATAATATTAAAGCAGATTTATTAATAACTGATCCTAATGATAATAATAAAATACTTTATAAAAAATCTAATGTACTTGTAAGTGACAAAAAGAATAAAGGTACACTTAGTAATTTTATGGTTAATGATTCAGTTAATATTAAATATGATGAATATAATTCATATGTAAATGCTTTTAAGAAAACATATGCATTGTCTGTTAAAAGCAAACTTATAGTTACTATGGAAGTTACTACTGAAGCTAAAAGTAAAATATTAAAGGAAGACTTTAATAAAGTGAATAAATTATCTTTGGCAATACCACTTTCAGAACAAACAGTTGATATAGGCATAGATACTAGTAGTATAAATAATGCTGGTATTTTAGATAAAAATTATATTTCACAAATTAAAAAACCAGTAGTATTAGTATTAGGTTTAATAGTAGGTATATTAAGTTTAGCATTACTTTATATAAGTTTATATACTTTATTTAGTGGCAGATCTAAAATAGATGTATATAAAACTACTATAAGTAAAATATTAAAGGAATATGATAGAGCAATAGTTACTTCTAAATCTATTGATTCTATTATAGAAGAAGAACATAATGTTATAAAAGTTGAAAGTATTGATGAGTTATTAGACGCTCATGATACAACTGGACAACCAATATTATATTCAGAGTTAGTTCCTAATGATGTAAGTTGTTTCATGATATTAGATGATAAATTATTATATAAATTAATTATTAGAAGAAAACAACTTGAAAAGGAAGAAAGAAAGAGAATTAATGAAAGAAATGAATATATTAATTCAATCTTAGAAAAATTTAATTGGGTTTCTGGTATTAAAAGTATATTTAAAAAGAAAAATAAGAATATAGAAGAGAATAATTATAATATTGTTAATATAGAAGATAGTCAAATAGATGAAAATAAAGACGATATAGAAGAGTAATAACATTATAGGTATAAATTATTGAATATACAACATAAACTCTTAAAACTAGCTTAAAACAATTTAAAAGGAATTAAAACTATAATTCCTTTTTTCTTATTATTTTATTTAATACCACATATTTGTAAGTTTACCATCATTAATATAATATTTATCCATAAGTACTACATGTGGAAAAGACTTATAAAGAACACTTTTCTTATATTTAGTAATAACAACGCCAACTTCATCATACCATAATGCTTGTGCTACATAATAATATTCATCGTCGATACCAACTATAATACCAATATGCCCACCAGCAGCATAACTATGAAGTAAATCACCAACTTTAATACTTGAAAGTATACTATTATTAATTCTTTTTACATCTCCATAATCAGTTAAATCTAAATAATCTGCAAAACCTGCACCTACATCTTTAGGATCAAACCCAGCATTTAATAATACCCATGATACAAAACCACTACAATCAAGACCATTACTGTCATATCTTTTAACAGGATTACTATATAATTTGCATCCCCATGTTTTAGGACCAGTTTTACTTCCAATTATTGAACTATATTTACTTTCTGTTAAGTAAAGACCTTTATGATAATATCTTCCTTCACCATCTACTTTATTAGTAGTTTGTCTTCCATTCTCATAGAAATAATTTATTCTATATGGAAATTCTAATGTAAGGAATCTAGCAACACTTACTGCTGCCGCTCTTGTTGAAGCACCAACTTCATCAACTCTAGTTTTTAATATATCATCTAGTACTTTATTTTCCTCTTCAGAGTATCTATTACATTCTAAATGTTTCTTTTTAAAATCAAACTCATTAGGCATTGAAACTATTAGATCACTTACAATAACATCAATTTTATTTTCAGTTCCATTATATTTAGTAATAATAGAAGTATTTCCAATACTATTACTAGTTATTTTACCATTATTAATATCTATTACTGATGATTTACTATATTTAAAATCTAAATTATTTATATTACCAATTACTTTTATAGGTAATTCTTTTTTATCATTTAATGGCATATATATTTTATTTGATAATGTTTCTAAATAAATGACGTCATCACTAGAATATATAATTTTATCATCTTTTTTCAAAAATATATATTTTTTTATAAAAGTGTGATATATTTTTATTAGCATGA
>ERZ857629.1941-NODE-1941-length-20691-cov-3.124200_pt1 | contig 20691 bp, 25 predicted proteins | sample MGYA00519700_ERZ857629 | MGnify/ENA primary metagenome ERZ857629 (study PRJEB31778, sample SAMEA3449351) | human gut metagenome | biome: human gut; feature: human-associated habitat; material: faeces | place: United Kingdom | collected 2010/2012 ...
CGTCGTTTCCTGCCACATTGCCTCCCGGTTTGCCGCCAAGCCGGAAGCGTCGTCGCAGGAGAACAGGAACTGATCGTTCCAGTAAAGCTCCCCTGCATCGTCCAGCCGCAGGAAAGCATAGGAATTCCATTCCTCATATTCCTGCCTACCCTGATCGTCCCGGAACCTCACAGGCCGCTTTTCGTCGCAGTATGCCAGCTGATTCTTGAAGATTCTCTCAAAGATTCTCGCATACGCCGCTTTTTTCAGCACGCGCTTGCTCTCCAGCCGTCCTGCCGACTGCGCCGCGGCAAATTCCTTTGCCTTGCCGCTCTGTGCAGTGGAGTCTCTTCTGCCCTGGAAGCTGTCCGTAATTCCCAGCACCTTTCGGCTTTCCTCGTATACCTGCGTCATGTACGTCAGAGGGGAATCCAGATCCCCGGTGAAATCTCTCACGGCAATCAAGCTTGCATCCGCCGCGTTGTCCACGTACCAGATAGAATTGTCCTCCGGATCCGTTTTCAGATGCGTCGTGTTCGGCAGCGTGATTCTGCTTCCGGCCTTCATCGTCCGGTCTATGATCTTCTGCTCCAGGCGGTTGAGGGTGTTCTGCTGGTCTGCAATCTTGTCGCAGTCCGATTCTCCGAGGAAGGTTCCGTGCGCCGAGACGTTTCTGCGCAGCACCGCCGGGTAGATATCCGGCTTGTAGTAGGGGATTTCGATTTCTTCGTCATATCCCGCTGCCGTCGGCACTCCCGCAGGGGCCATGGGTTCCATTCCCGTCGTGTCCATTGGGCCGGTCATGCCCATCGGATTTTCTTCCGCCGTATCATAGAGAATTTGCCCGAATCCCCGCTCCGCTCTCAGCCGCTCCGTGATCGCCGGGTCAACCCCCAGCGCATCCAGCTCCGAGAGCCGCACCTTTTTCGTCTTCTCCGTCACGTCCTCCCAACTGCTCGCGCCGCAGAAGCTGCAAACGCCCTTCCTCGGTCTTCTCGCTTCTGCGCCCTCCGGGAATGTTCCGTCCTGTGTCGGTTCGCTCAGGTCTGCATATGCGCTGTCAACCTCGGTCTGCCCGCATTTCTTGCACCGGCGCAGGATTCTCGCCTGGCAGTCCGGCAGATCCTCCACCTCGGTATCGCCCACCCATGCGTATCTTCCGATTCCGCCGTCCTCGTTGCGGTATTCGGCGATTTTCAGTGTGACCACGTCCTCGGCGTTGCTTTCCTCCGCACCTCTGACCTCCGGCATTTCTTCTTCGAGGTCTCCGACGTCCACGCCGTAGCGCCTGCTGATGTATTCCTTTGTCACCGGAATGAGCCAGAAGTAATAGGCCATCTCGTCGATTTCCTGCACGCCGTCCTGCGGCACGAATTGCAGGGGATGCACGCATTTCAGCGTGTTCTCTCCTACGGTCGTATGTGTGCGCTTGCTTGTATCCCACTCCGGCAGATACAGGCAGCCGCCCTGCTTGTAGGTGATTCTCTCCGATTCGTCGTTGATCTCCTCCGTCGGGATTCTGTCCAGCTCGTTGCGGATCATGTTCTCTATCATCCGTGCAAGCCCTTCGTCCTCCTTCCGCAGAGGCGTGACCTTCGGCATCGGGAGAGAGGAATCGATCTCGGATTCGATGTTCTCCGCCGTGATGTTCCAGACGTGGCTTGTCTCCTTCTTCCTGCCGTTTTTTTCCTTTTCCGTCAGCGGCGTCAGCGTCCGGTCGCCCCGGTACTGCGCCTCCCTGCGCTGCATCTTCTCCTGCTCTGCGGCGTAGGCGGAAAGGTTCTTTTCCAGCCGTCCCTGCCACAGGTTCAGATTTCCCTTTGATTTCTTCATGCGTCCTCCTTTTCTCAGAACGGATTGCCCCACAGGCGGATCAGCTCCGCCTTCTCCGCATCCGTCGCGTTGTCGTAGTCTTCCCACTGGTCCTCGTGCCATCTGACCTTCTGCCCGGCAGGCTGCGCGATTCTCGTCTCCTGCTGGTCCCGGATATAGTAGGTGATCGCCAGCGCCATAACGCAGTCGTCGTGCGCGCCCTCGATTGCCTCCGGCCGGCCTTTTTCGTTTCTGGCGAAGGTCAGCATTTCGTTGATCGTGTCCTCATCGTCCACCAGCTCCGGATGCTCTCGCATGATACCCACCAGCCCCGCAATGATCGTCGGTCTTGTCAGCCGGTCCGTCCGGAAGCCGTAGGACATGCGCACCTTTTTCGTGATACTGTCCTCCACCTCTCTGAGATAAAGCTTCGGATATCTCAGTCGCTGCAATTCCTTCGTCGGGTGCGTCGAGAAGTTGATTTCCGGCCCGATGAGCGCGGTGTTGTAATACATGCCCAGGCAGTAAAGCTGCCTTGCAAAAAGGTCTTCGTCCGTCTTCGTCCGGTACTTTGCCACAAGCTTTCCCGTCGCGTTGTCCACGACCTGTGCAACAAACCAGTCCGACCCCTCGCCTGCCGTGTCTGCCCCGATCACATAAGGGTGTCCGGCCTCCGGCTTGCGGTAGAGAATGGTCTCGCCCGCTGCGTCCTCGCGGAAGGTCCATCCCGTGACTGCAATTTCGTTGTACGTGTAGTCGAATTCTCCCCGCGCCTCCGGCTTTGGCAGATTCTGAAGCTTTTCCATCAGGGTTTCTCTCTGGAAAATCGTTGCCGACAGCACGCCCCACTGTCCCAGGCAGTAAACCTGATAATAATAGGGGTCCGTCTCCTTCATCGCCTCCAACGTCAGCCTGTCCTCCTCCGGCAGGAAGCGGTTGTCCGTGTATACGCTTCTGTGCGTCCGCACTCTGTCGTCCTGCCGGTCAAAGAAGCGCTTTTTCAGCCAGTGCGTGATGGAGATCGGGTTGAATGAGAGAATGATCTGCTTGTAATACTTCGTGTTGCCGCGCAGACGAATATCCAGCTGATCAAAGTCTCGCTCTTCAATCTCAGAGGCTTCCTCGATCCAGACGCCCGTGATATCGTGGATGGATTTCAGCTTTTCCACGTCGTCCAGACCGGCGAAGATGATTTCAGAGCCGTTCTTGAATTGCAGATACATGTCCGAGCCTTTGCCTCGCGGAATGTGCGCGACCTCACCCGGATACATGGCGTAAGCCTGCGCCTTGAGCTGATTGAAGCAGCTTTCCCGCAGCGTCTTTGCAACCTTTCTAACCACCAGAAAGCGGTGCTTTTCCTCCGTCGCGCAGCGGTCTATGATTTTCTGACCGGCAAAAATGCTCTTTCCCGAACCGCCGCCGCCCATCAGCACCAAATGCCTGTGCTGATCGAAGAACAGCGGCAGAAATTTCTCGTTGCACATCTCCGTCAGGTGCTTGTACCACAGCGCCGCCTGATAGATTCTGGTTTCCTGTTTCGCGTCCATCAGTGAATCTCACTGCCTTCGTACTGCTCTCTCGCCATCGCGTAGAGCCTCCACATTCCGACGCCCTCGATGCGGATGCGGTAATGGTCGCAGCGCCGCGGCACAATCGGGATCTGCACACTTCTCTTTTTTCCGTCTCGCAGATACCACAGCTGCCGCCAGCCGCCGCCGTCATAGGAAATCAGAATGCGTGCACGTGCGCCCTCTTCCAGCTCCATTCTGAGCTGAAGCTTGCTCAGCGCTTTCCTGTTCAGGCTCCCGCTTGTGAAATCGCCGAATTCCGCGAAGCTCTCCACATTCTCTGTTTCTTCCGCCGCCTCCTCCGTGCCGATTCCCCCGTTTCCGGAAATGTCGAGTATCGCTCTCGATCCTCCCTGCGCATCTCCCACGCTCCAATTTGCAAGCCCGTACACCGTCCCGCGATCATAGGTAAGTCCAAGCAGATCTGCGTTGTCTTCCTTCATCCATAGTCCGTGCAGACTGTCGAAGCAATAGAGCGCCTGTTCCCCGTCCACGGTGAGCTGTGCATAATATCTTGTTCCGTCTGAGCTCGCAAGCGCGTTTTTGATCTCCGCCGTCCCGAAGACGTTCACCTGATTCTGCGGGTATTCGTCGGCGTAGATCATCATTCCCTCTCTGGAGAGGTACAGCAGCATCCCGCCCGCTGCGGCAATGCTCTTTGCCTCTCCCGTCTTCACCCCCGGCATCGCCGTTTCTGAAACCTGAAACGCCGACGGCATTGCACCGTAAATTCGCGCCATCGCGTCTTCTCGGAAGAACGTCGGGTATCCGCCGTAGCTCACACCTCCGGTAATTTCTCCCTTTTTCTGCGTTGCAAGGCTCCATGCGTCCGTGCTCAGCCCCTCAAATACGTTCCAGTTCGTCGGGTCTCCGAGCTTGCTTGCGTAGATGGTCTTTCCCTTGTAGCCCCAGAGCCGGTTATCGTGCTCAAAGCAGAAATCCAGCTCCGGCATCCATCTGCGCAGCTTCACTGTCCCGCTGATTTCAACCTCCGTTTTCGGGTTTCCATCCGAACCAAGCGGCATTTGAAAGCAGTTGTCGGAGAATACCAGCTTTCCGTTTCCGCTCGTGGAGATTTGCAGCTCACGAATAATTGCAATCTTGTCATTTCCCGGCGCTTGCGTCAGTCCGGAAATTTCAACACCATCTCCGACTGCCGGATACCCGTCCATGGAAGAGATTCCCGTAAAGCTCAGTGTGTTCGCCGTCGCCTTCTCTCCGAAGATTGTCCCATCTGACAATTTAACGCCCGTGACCTCCAGCGTGTACTCCACCGGCTCTATCAATTCTTCCTGGTATTTCCATTCCGTTCCCGTCCAACGGTAAACCGGATATTTGCTCGGCGTCCCCGTCACGCCTTTCGTCAGGTATAGCGTTCCGGCATCGTTTTCCGTCAGCTCCGGCAGCTGTGAACTTGCCGAGACATACTGTGTTATTTTCAACCCCGTCTTCACCAGCCATTTCTCCGGCAGAAGCAGAACCCGGTCTCCGAATCTGGTGAACGACCATTGCTTCATGGTTTCTCCCAGATTCACTCCGATTCCCCATTCGCTCGACATGAGGTAGTATGCCGGGGTGTTTCCCGGCCTGCTCACGCCCTCAACCTTCCACATCGTCCCGTTATCCGCGTAAATTGCAAACTTTGTCCTTCCGGTCGTCCCGTTTCCACTGTCTGCGATCCGTCTTTTCTTCCTTGGCTGCATGATTGGGTATTCCAGGCAGCTCATGTTTTTCATATCGTAAAGCTCGCCGTCCGAGCACGAAAGGCTGTGGCGCAGGCCGCCGAAGGCCACCTGCGCCGTCTTTTTGATCTTGTCCTCATAAACCATGCTCGGCAGCTTGCTCATTTCTTCTCCTCCAACTGTTTGTCAATCTGCCCCAGCAGATAGTCCAGCGCCTGCAAAAGCCGCTTGTTAAAGCGCTGCTGCGCTTCCAGATCCTTCTTCGTGTTCCCGGTCAGCTCCGGTGCCTTGACCAACACGTTGATGTTTTGCAGCATTTTCTTCCTCCTATGCCGTTTCCGGCGGGACGTGTTGCGCGCCCCGCCGGAGGATGTATTAAAGGGTATTGCCGAAGCTCAGGCCGCCTGCCGCGAAGCAGCGGAAGTCCACAAAGCCGCCGGTGAAGCGTGCTCTGCCCTTCCAGACGTTCGCGTCGTTGTGCGCGATCTCGCTCTTGACCGTCAGGTCCTTGCGCATCAGGTCGATTGCGCCGTCGTAGCGCTTGTTGTACTGCGAATCCATCAGGATCCACGGCGTAGCGCTGCCGCCCGTGCAGTACTTGTTCAGCTCGTTCCAGATCAGCACGTTCCAGCCGCCGAAGAGGTAGTTAAACTTGTTGCCCGCTGCGGTGTTCGGGTCGTTGTGCGCGCCCAGCACGCCGAACACCTCCGCCTTGATATCCGCAATGTTCGGGATGATGATGGTGTCCGGGTTCAGGGTCAGCATGTTGCCGTCGTCGTCGCAGAGGTTCTGCATGTTCGTCGCCAGCTTGCCCAGCGCGGTAGAGGAAAACGCATCCTTAAACGCGTTGCACTGTTTTCCGCCCTTCGTCTTCGGCGCATGCTCCGCCGCAAAGAGCTTGCTGCCGTCCGCGCAGAGCGTGGAGAACTGCTTCTTGTCCACCGTGTAGGCGGCAAGGTTCTTGATTGCCGAGCCGAGCAGACCCGCGAAGAACGCGCTGCGCTTTCTGTGGTAGTCGTCCAGGAAGCCCTGCGGCTTGCCCACGAGGACGGAGTCCATCTTGTCCTCCATCATCTCTTCGGAGATCGCAAAGCTGCCCTTCCACGTCTCCGCCGCCAGCTCCTGAATGTAGCCCTGGTCGAGGCCGCCCTGCGGATATGCGCCGTTTTCGCCCACCGGCGCAAAGGTGTCCACCGTGCCAAGACCGGTAAACGCCTCGCTGTGGTGCGTGCTGTTCACGCGCTTAAAGATTTTCGCGGCAATATTGCTCTCCTCGTGCATCCACGCCTCGTCTCTGCGTTCCAGGAAGGAAGCAATCGGGGCCTGAATCTCACCGTAGAGCGAATTCGCCATGTTGCTGGATTCACTCAGAATAATCTGTGCCATGTGTTATCTCTCCTTTCTTTCCGGCTTAGCCACCGCCGCCTGCTACGGTCGTCGTCTTCTGGATGCGCGGGAACCGCACGAGCATTCTGCCGCCCGCTGCGGTGTCCAGCGCGTCCACGACCTCAACGGCAGTGCCAGCCGTCGCCGTGATCTTCGTGCCCGTGGAGTCAATGGTGAGCTGGCTGCCCGCCACTGCCGAGGTGTTCGCCACGGAGTTTACCGTCTCAAACACCGTCTCCTCATCCACCTTGATACACGGGATGATGTCTCCCGAGGCCACCGTGCCCCGGTACATGCCGATGTACTCCGGTCGGTTGTCGCCGGTGCACTTTGCCAGTTTTCCGCTTGAAAGGTTCAGAGCCTGTCCGGGCTGGATTGCGCCCAGCGCCCCGGCTTCCTTGTACTCCCACGGCGCCGGCTGGCCGTCGGGGTAGGTATACGGAATAAATCCCATTTTTCTTTCCTCACTTTCTCTTCCGGTAATCCTTCGCGATTTCTTCGTCCGTGATATCCGGGTTAAATTTTCGGTACATTTCTCGCACCTGCTGCGGCACAACGAACGCCTCCTGCTGGCTCTTCGGCGTGCCCTTGATGTGCGCCTGCGACATTGCGGCGTTTCTTGCCCGCTGCTCTCCCGCTGCGCGGTTTTTCTGCATGATTGCTTCAAAGTTTGCCGTTTTGTATGCCTGTACAAAGCTGCATCCCTTGCGCACGAGGTCTGCAAAGTCCCCGCCGGTCGGCATGCGGATAATGTCGTCCAGCGTTTTGATCTCCGGGTTGATCTTCCGGATTTCCGCCAGCTCCATCTCTCTGCGTGCCGTGAAGTCCTGAACCTCTGCGGTTTCCTTGGTTTCCCTCGCATTTTGCAGGACGGCCTGCATCTCCGGCGACGCCATCAGCACACTTTGCAGCACCTCCTGGCTGAGCTTCCCCTTCTTCAGGTCTTCCTCTGCCTTGGCCTGCACCTTCGCCTGCTGATATGCCGCAAATTCCTCCATTGTCGTAACGGTTTTCCCCGTCTTCGGGTCTTGCAGGTTCATCTGCCGGAAGATTTCTGCGGCGGCGTCCCGCCGTCCCTTTTGTTCCGCTTCCTGCTTTTCCCGAATGCGTCTCTGCGCCGCATTCTTTCGGCGTGTCTCCGGATCCTGTTCGTCCTTTTCTTCGGGTTCCGGCGCTTCCTGCGCCTCTCCCGGATTCCCTTGTTCCTCGGTTGCAGGGTCGGCGGCCTCCTGCTCGTTTCCGCCTTCTTCCGGCGCGGGTACGTCGAAAAGCGCCCAATATCGGTTTTCTCCCATGGTTTCCTCCTGTTGCTACTTCTTGCCTCCTGCCTTGCTTCTCAGGTCAGTGCCGCGATGGACCTTGCCGCTGTCCTTGCTCGTGTGCTGATAGGGGGCCTTCACCTCCTGGCAGCCGGTGTTCTTCACCTTGCCCTCGTATGTCTTTTCCATGGTTTTCACCTCCTCTTCCTATCTCTTCTCGATTCATTTTCTCAGGTTTACCCCCCGAGTTACTTCCAACTTTTGCGCATAAAAAAGCCCCGGCAGAATCTCTTCTGCCGGGGCTTACCTTGATTAACTTTTCAGCCGTTTCTCCGCGATCTGCATTTTGCTCAGGATCTTCGGAAGTCTCCGTTTGATTGTGGATTGCGCCAGATACAATTCCGCCGCGACGTCCACCTGCGGCATTCGATCCACGTAATACAGCCGCGCGATCTTCTCATTCTCCGTGCCGACGTTCGCCTGCTCAATCACTTTCGCCATTTCGCCCTTCGTCAGCACTTGCAGCTCAGGCGGCAGGCGAATCCTTGCCTGCGGCGCCATTACTTCAGCAGGAACGTCCAGCTGTTAAAGCCGATCAGGCCGTCAACACCGAGCTTGTGCTCTGCCTGCATCTTCCGCACGCCTGCCTCCATCTTCGGCCCGAACAGCTTGTCCGAGGCGGGAATGGTGTGGGGATAATATCCCTTGTCCTTCATCAGCAGCATTGCCGCGCGGACATCGTTGCCGCTCATGCCGCGCTTCAGCATTCTCAGTTCCATTTTGATCGTCTCCTCCTTATTTGTTGCAGGCGCCGGGCTGACCGGCTCGTTCTCTGTCGCCTTGCTGGCATAGTCAGGCAGGCCGAAGCCACGGATGTACCGCCCATTGACCGCAATCTCGCGATAGCCGACCGCATTGGCCTTGTTGCCCTCAATGACGGTGATGGTCTTGCCGTCGCAGGCCACCACGATACCGACATGGCTTGCGCCGCTGGTGCAGTCGCCGACGCCGTTGTCGCTCCATGCGTACATGATGACGTCGCCGGGCTTCGGGACGTAGCTGTCGCTTTCCTGCCAGCGCCCCAGCTTGCGGTACAGCTCGATCATGTTCCACACACCGACCTCCGTCGGCATAATGTCCGTCAGGCCGAGCTTGATTGCCACCGCCGACACAAAGCCCGCGCACCATGCGTCGGTGTACTTCAGCGCATAGCCGCGTGCAAGCGGCCTGTGCGAGTTGTATACGTCCACGATCTGGCGGTGACTGCCGTCGGCCTCGTTGCAACCGAGCCACGCCTTTGCCGCAGCTACGACCTTTTCTCTGATCTGTGTTTCTGTCATGGTAATTCCTCCTTAAGTAATTTCTTCATCCAGCGTGATAATGAGGTTTACAGCAACGTTTTGTCGAGCTCTGCAATCGCCGCATATTGTACATTCAACCCGCAATCCTCAATTGCCAAGATATCCATATATCCCGCATTGTAGATGGCAGCCCAGTTTTCAGCCGTTTTATACGATTCAACCAGCGCTCTCGGCACGATCAAGCAGCCGCGCCTACTGCTATAGCCTCGGAACGGCGTATTTAAAAAGCACGCAGCGCTTGCCAGCGCGACCAGTGTATCCGACCTCAAGATCAGCGTGTTAAACAGATACGACGAAGTAAAGACATTGCTGCCCAGCGATGCACCGCCGTCAATGTCAGCAAACTCAATTCCGCCATTAGCGAATACGTTTGGCAGCGTAGTCAGGTTCGGAGCAATAAGCGTTTTCAGCGTGCTTTTGAATCCGATGCTGTTAGCCTCGATAGTTACCAGATTCGGCGCGATCAAAGCGGTAGCTGTTGTGTTATCCGTATATGCAGCGGCGGCTATCGTCTCATCGTTGACGACCAGAACCTCATCCATAGCGTCCGCAATATTGCGCAGCTGCAAGCCGTAAATGCTCATAATTTTCTGGTTGCTTGGCCAATCAAGGGCGGAGTATCTCACAAAGGCCGTGTTTTTTCCAATAAACAGTCCCCTGTTAGATAGCATCCGTGTCGCCCGGATGAAGTTCTTATCCTTGTCGTATTCTGCAACAAGACGGGTGTTCCCGTAATTGGCCAAGAAATAGACGATGCTGTGAGCGCCTACCGCTTCAAACCCGGTCGTTTTCAACCTATCGTCCGCCGTGAAGCTTCCGTTGAGGCCGAGATATCCGCTTTCCAGCGTGATCGGTGCGGTGGTGTACGCGATTTCGTAGTCATCGTTTGCTGCTACATTGGTAAATTTGCCCGATATGTAGTTTATGGCGAACGAGCTGATAACATTGACTTTGGAGCTATCTACCGCCGTGATCTCGTTTATCCTGTACCCATCTTTAATCGCAGGCCAGAACGAGAACACATTTCCCTCAACCACCGATGCGTTTGCCGAGCCGCTGCCGGCGCTCGTAATGCGGGATATGCCCTCATCAAAAATTACGGCAATATAAACATAGGTTACGGAGCTGTCTGTGGTGGTATCATATGCCTTTATAACGAGGTTTCCCGTTACAGCATCGATGTGCACGAGGCCGGTCTCCGCATCGTAGCAGTTCGCAGTAATATCTTCGCCGCCCATCGTAACGCTTACATCTCCAAGCGTATATCCGGACTTTGCCCTGATATACTGTGAGTAAGGCTGCCCCTGCTTAATTGTTCCGCTCGTGTTGAACACTGTCGTATTCGCCAGTCGCCGCTTAATTGTGAATGATTCAAGTCCGGTCACGCCAAACGGAACCTCGTACTTTTCATACTTATATTCCGTCAGCCCCGCTGCCGTTGGCATTTTCCACACCTTCAGTTTCTTGCTTGCTCGATCAATAAGGCAGAAGAAAAGCCAGCGTTTCGGATGCTTCATCGGTGATAGAGCCACATTCAGATAATCATCATTTACATAGTTGTACGTCTCATAGTGCGTATGCCCATGAAGCGAACAGAGCAGCTCCGTCTTGCAGCCGGTGAAATCGAACGTGTGTACAACGCCGGATGCATCGGTAAATGTTCCCGCTGTTTTCTCTTTCCTCGCTGTAAGAATGGTGTTGATATTGATGCCCATGCCGTAGCTGTTGTCGTTCCCCGCGCTCTCCTTCCAGATCATATCGCTTGTAGTCGGGAACAAGCGCCTGGCATAATCCGGGTTATACAGCTCATGAGCAAGAAGCACGATATCGTATCCGTCGTCCTTTCCAAGCTCAGAGATAAGAAAATCTATTTGGACAGTACTCGCAAAATTGTTTGATGCTTCATATGCGCTGGTAATGAGATACTTCACGTTGAAATATCCATCCTCAACAGTGAACCACCCGTTGTTGGATCGCCTGTGGGCGCGGATATTCCGGAAATACTGCTGCAGACAGGATTGATCGGTTATGCGTGCCCCGTATGTGTTTGCGGCAGAATCCCATGTGTATCGATCGTGATTTCCGAATACATTCAGCTGCTTTTCAAGCGGGACGGGCGCTGTGGACTTCACTGCGTTCTCCAGTTCCGCGCATTCGAGCCACGGCGTATCTGAAGCGTCCTTCCATGCGTTTGCAACGCAGTCGCCCAGATTGATGGCTTTTGAGATGTCCTGCCAATTCACCAGCTTATCAATGGTTTCAAACACGTCAACGATGTCAGCAGAGCCGTTCAACGCACCGTGCTGATCGGTATGCACAATTACCGGGATTTTGTTGATATTCCCCATGTAATTAAGCATAACCTCATTTTTGACCTTTTGGAACATTTCAGCAAAGGAAGCCGCCCCCTCCCTCTGCGTCTCATCCCCCATGAGCTTCCCTGCCGTGAGATCGAGCTTTGCAGCAAGATTTTGATTCAACTTTGAAAGTGTCACGGCCCCATCCTGTACCGTGGTGGTCGCTTCTGGGTGAGCATCGAGGTAAGTATTCACGGCATCGGCAACCTGTTCGTCGGTTACGCCGCCAGCTTCCGGAATGTTCACCGAGACCGGTTCCGAGCCGTCATACGTCCCGGTAACCGCTCCCGTAAAGGTCAGCGCATTCGGGTTCTTCAGGGCTGTGGGCTGGCTATCCACAAACACATGCCACGAGCCGTCGTAGGTCGCCGTGATGGTCGTGTTCTGCGTCATAGCGCCGGAAAGGTGCGGATTGGCGCTCCCTGCGAAGCATAGCGCCCCCACGGATGCGCTCGAACCATACGCATAAAGCAGAGGAAGGATGATCGGGAATCCTTCCAGTATTTCGCTCATCTGCACGATGCCGTACACGGCATAGCTGTCCGTATACGCCTGATAGATTGCCGCTGCCGTCTGGTCTGCCGTGGGAGAGGCTTTCGTTCCCGTGAGCTTCACGTACCACGCCTTGCGCGGCGTGTAGCCGAGTGCTGTGGTAATGCCGTCGGCTGTCACAGAGCCGCCGCCCGGCGCCGTCCACAGTTTTCCATCGCCATCCACGCCTACCGGCTGCGTCATGTCATCGGTTTTGGAATTGAGAGTCTCTTGGAATACTGGGTTTTTTCCGTCCGGAAGAAAATTCGCCACGCCATCACTGAGTGCAATGTCCCCTGAGGAGGCGAATATTATAGTAATGTCCGCAAGCGACGTACCCCCGAAGAGCGTGCGAGATAATTCGATTACTTGTTGGGTACAATTTACAACTTGCAACATAACCGGGGAACCTATATCTCCCTGCACAAACCGTCCCGCCTCAATCGCCGCTTTCACTTCCGCAAAGGTCTTGTCCGCTGACCAGTTTCCGTCATCGTCCTTCGTGAAGGTTACTGTGAGGGGTTCGAGGTGAGGGATGTATTTCAGGTCTATTTGCTTTACTCCCCCGCCGGAAACGTGTTCGATTTTGTAATTTTTCTTCGATGTTGGCCCATTGTATCCTGCGAGAAGGGGATGTCCGACAGGAGCTCCAACCACAAGCGTGCCGTAGTCAAGCGGAATATTTAGCGCGCCATTGTCTGCTTTTGAACAAATCGCATCCCCGTACTTTGCGCCATTGATATAGATTGCGTATGTTCCTCCTTCCACTAGAGGAGCGTCAAGGGAAACAGATACAAAATAGTTGGTCGCAGTGAACTCACAAATCGCTACAATCTCAGCCGGAATCTCGTAAAACGGCCGATTTCTCACATAATCCGCTGCCGTCGCATCATTCTGCGCCCAGTCCGGTTGCAAAACATCTTCAGCGCCAACCGCCCCGATGTTCTCCCTCGCTTGGGATTTCTGCGCGTCGGTCAGCTCCTGCGCCGTGTACTTCACGGCGTCGGCTGCGCTATCGCCCTGCGGGCCTTGCGGCCCCTGAGGTCCCTGCGGGCCGGTGGGGCCGGGATCGCCCTTGTCCCCCTTGTCGCCCTTCGGGCCGCGGGTGAGCTGCCCCATCTCCACAGTGAAGCTGCTTTCTTCCTGAAATTTTACATCAAAGTTCATCCAGCTTGCCCTCCTGCAATATACGCTCCACCGGTGCGGTGAATATCTGCGAGGCAAAGCGCACCTCGTTCACACCTACTCTGAGCTGAATCTCCACCTCTCGGCCGCAGTGCCCGATGAGCTTCAGCGTCTCATCCTCCGAGAGGGTGAAGGATACCGTCTTCCCGTCGATTTCCGCATCCTCCAGCCCCTTGGAGATCAGCACGCGCCCAAACTGAGAAAGCGCCAGATTCAGAAGGGTGATCGTGTTCGCCTCTATCGGCAGCGTGAAAATCAGCGTGGGCGTCGTGCCGCGATACATCTTCTAGCCCTCCACTGCGCACTTAATGCACTGATTCTCCCACTTCTTGTAGGCATCAAAGTAGGCTTCATGCTTTGCGCCGTTGTACGTAATCTCGTAATACATTCCATCCGGAACGGTGGTAGAGAGCAGTGCCTTGTTGTTCCCCAGCGTTTTGCACGCCCAGACAACATACACGTCCTCCGGCTTCAGCGCGGTACGGTGCGTCGTATCAACATGTTCGTTGAAGTACCGCACCACGGCATCAACCGCAAATGCAAGGAATTTCTGGCTGTCCATCTCTTAGCCCTCCTTCTTGTACGTCGCCGAGCTGATGCCCAGCAGAACGCCGAGGAAGGTGTCTGCCGCCGTGATCGTGCCGACGACCTCCTCCCCGTAGGGCAGGCCCCAGATGCCGGACAGCGCGAAGTACAGCGTGCCCAGCGCGGGCAGCAGATACAGCGCAATCCATTTTAGCGCGTCATAAATTTTGTTGCTGAATTTGAACATTTTGTTTTCCTCCTTATTTTGTGTGGTTTTTGACCAGCTCTTGATAATAATGCTTCACGTCGCCGTTGCCGCCGAGCGCCACATACTTCTGCCCGGCAATCAGCCGCTCCGAGATCGGCATCTCCGGCGACATCACCGTCAGCCGCAGAATGCCCAGATACTGCTCCGTGTCGTGCTTCTCGATCTTGTCCATCCGCTTGCCGATGGCCTCCACGCTCTCATGCGTGGCCTTTAGGCTCGCCTGCATCTCCTGCACCGGCTTTGCAATCTTCTTGAGCAGTGCAACCAGCGCCGCTATCGCTCCGGCTACCGCCCCCGCCTTGATGATCAGGTCAAGTACTTCCATTCGCTTCCCTCCTTCCTCATTTCCACTTGCCCACAACGTGGATTGCAAGCTTGAATTTCACCGTCGCCGCCGTGCAGCGCACCGGATCCCAGCTTGGCGTCTTCGTCGTTACCGCGCTGGACTTCTGATACGTACACAGCCATGCGTTGTAGGCTTCCATGATGTTAAACGGCATCGAAACCGCATCCGTCAGCGTGAAGGGGAAGTCATACGGCCCTGCGTGCACGCCGTCAGCCGCAGGGACATAGCACCCCGTGCCCCACTCCGTGTTGCAGTTGCTCTCGATGAGGTCCGTAATGCCGTCAATCTCCGCAAGGCCGGAATTCCACTTCTTCCATGTCCAGGTAATGCCCGTCTTTGCGGTCGTTCCCTGCTCTACGACGTAGTCCTTGATGCCCATCGCCGTCAGAAGCGCCGGGAGCGTACTTGCGCCCGTTCCGCCTTTGTCCACCGGCAGGATACCGGTCGTGTCGCTTTCGCTGAGGGATACATTCTCCTTTGTCGCCATCGCACCCAGTCCCAGGGCCGTCCGCGCACCCTCCGCTGTTGCGGCTCCCGTGCCGCCCTTCTCGATGGGTAGCGTGCCCGTTACCCTGCTGCCGTCCAGCGCGATCGCCGCATTCTGCGCCCAGTACTTCGCGCTTTTCTGGTATGCCGCATCCGTCGAGGGAACCTCCGTCCCGTTTCTCGTGCCGACTGCCCAGGCTTCCGCATCCGATGCTGCGTTTCCCGCCGCAGCCGCCCGCTGCATTGCCGCCTGTGCTGCCGTTTCCGCGTCCTGCATTGCCTCCTGTGCAGCTGTCGCAGATGCGCCTGCCGCTTCCGCTGCCGCGTCCTCCACGTCCTGCACGTCAAAAAGGTCCGTCCAGTCCTCCGCGCCGTCCGGCGCCCATTGCACCATCTTCCCCTGATACCGCATCCGCACCGGCTTCCCGGCCTCTCCGTGCAGCGATTGCAGCCATTGCTCCTCGCTGCCGGTGTATCCGTGCTTCACGGCGATTGCATACGCCGTGAGAAAGTACTCCATCCGCGCCGCCCGTCCGTCCGCAGGGGACAGCACCTCCGCCGCGTAGTGTACGAACTCCGTGTAGTACGTGTTGAACATCTGCATGCTGTTCTGGTACTTCGAGTATTCGCCGTTGGCAAAGTCGATCTGCGCCATCAGGTATTGCAGATACAGCTTGTCGTATGGATATGGGGCCGTCAGCTCCGCATCCGGCGCATTCCCGTTGTTCTCCAGCTCATAGGGCTTTAAGCTGGAGGGGGAGAGCAGCAGCACGTCCGTCAGCACCATGCCCTCTACCTCGTTCACCCACATCAAGAGCACTTCGATGTCGAACGGATTCTCCTTCAGGCTCTGCACAAGCCGCAGAAGCTTTTCAATTTTCATTCTTTTCCTCCCCCGGCAGCTTCAGCCCAAGCCCGGCCAGCAGCGCCAGCTTCTCCTCCGCCGTCATGTTTTTGCTCACAGCCTCTCTCGTTTTCTCGTCAAGGCTGATTTCCTGCCTCTCCTTCCAGCCGCAGTTGTGCTGCAATGAGAACTTCGCGCCCGCTGCCGCACCCTTTTCCAGAACCTGCCCTGCAAGGTACTCCTCCACGCGCCCCCGCGCGCGCTCCACCGTGTCGGCATAGCCTTCCTTCTTCGCGTACTCCGCCCAGGTGGAGCGGTGAATGCCCAAATAGAGGCAAAGCCCCGCCAAACTCGGCTTCTTGATCCAGATTTCCTGCATTGCAGGCTTCCCGTCTTCCGCCATTTTCTGCACATATCGGTTCATCGGATGCCCGAACGCATCCAGCGTTGCATAATATGAGCCGTCTTCGTTCTGTTTCAGATCCAGCTCCGCCACGATCAGCGGCTGCACCACGCGAATGGAGTTAAAATACCGCTCCACCGCCCTTGCAAATGCCGCAGGGGTTTTGTACTTTTTCTGCACGCCGTCTCCCTCCTTCCCGTCTTTCTGCTTTCATTTTCCGCTCTTTACCCCCCGAGTTACTTCCAACATGCAAAAAAGCCCGTCGGCGGCTCACCATCTCTCAAATACTTTTTTCCGCATCCGGCATAGCGTCTGGATGCTCACATAGTGCTCAGCGCTCACCCGCTGCACATCTGCATCATCGTGCAGCATCCAGTCTCTGAGCGCGTTGATGTACGCACGATCGCCGCCTGCTGCTTCTGCAATCAGGCGGTCAACGCGTTTTTTCTGTTTCTCCGGCAGACTGTCATAGTTCACCATCGTGAAATAAATCAGCCCCTGCCGCCGGTACGGCATCCGCAGGCCGCGCTGCGCCTTAAAGCCCACCGCCATCACCTCGCTTCTTCGGCACATAGCGGATGTACTGCACCACGGTTTCCGGGTTATACTCCGAGCGTTCCAGAATCCTCGCCCCGGCCGGCGCTTTGATCTCCGGATTGCCCAGAATTTCCCGCTCCGTGATCTCCGGCATCAGCATGCCGCGGCTCACGGCGTATTTCTTCGCGTCCGGCTGACGGCGTACCTGCCGCATCAGATACACCGCAATCGGCGTATAGTCTGCCTGACCTCTCATTCTCCGGATATCCACGGAGCCGAGCTTCCACTGCCCCTGCAAAAGGTCCCACGAGATGTCTTCCGCAGCAATTACCAGGTGATGGTGAATGCGCACCACTTCTCCCGTCTCTCCGTCCACGTCCGACGTGATTGCAACGTACTTGATCTTTCCGTATTTCCGCTTGATTCTCCGCAGCCAGAGGTTCATCTGCTTTTCCGCAGCCGTGCGCAGCTTTCCGCAGGCATCAATCAGAAGCTCTTCCTTTTCCTGAAGCCTTGCCTTTTTCTGCACGGCTCTCCATTCTCCGATCTTGTCCTTTCGCTGTCCCAGCATCCACGCAGTTTCCCCTTCCGTCAGCCCGGCAAGGCCGCAGAGCTTCGTCAGCCCCTCCGTGTCGTAGTCCAGCGTGAGGAGCAGCCCGTTTTCGTGCGAGTAGTTGCAGTTCAGGATCCTTGCCAGCCGCCGCAGAGCAGAGTTAAAGTTTGCCTCCTGCTTCCGGAAGCTTGTCTTTCCCTTTTCCCGTGATGCACGGGGGCGTGCATTGTCGCCCACGACGTACCGCGTGCGCTCGATCACGCCGTTTCTGTTCTTGTACCTGCGTTCCATAATCTTCACTCCCACCGTTTTCTGCTCCTTGGTTTTAAACTTAGGTCTCTACCGAGCCGCGAAAATACGCGCGCGCACGCGTATTAAATAAGGGTCTCAGGCTCTCTATTCACCGCCCGCTGCACGGGCAGAGAATACAATTCCTGAGCCGGTGGGGGCCTTACGCCCCCGCCTGTTCCTGTTTCCACTTTTCCAATGCCTTGTTTTCCACGGCGACCTTCGCGTCCAGCACCTCCGCAATGTCCACGTTCAGGAGGCTCGCCGCCTGCATCCTCGCGTCCACCGGCGCATATGCCTTGACCTCCACCGGGTCCCGACCCGGTAGCAGTACCTGCATCCGCACCGGCTCCCGAAAAACGAATTTCATACCTTTCTCAGCCTCATAACGTCCATTTCCCGTGCCGTCTGCGACCACCGCACGCCCAGCTTTTTCGCCGCTTCCTTCGTCGCCTCCAGCTTGTCCCTCGCCCGAAGCTCCACCGTCTGCTCTCCGAGCGTCACTTTCCATATGTACCAAGCTTCCATTGTCACGTTCTCCTTTCCGGCAGCCGCCCCGTCATGAATACGTATCCCCGCAGCTTTCCGTAGCTGCCGTATCCTTCCTTGCGGTAATCCCACGCCAGCGCTGCGATCTCCGCAAGGCTCATATCCTCCAGTGGATTCTCTCCGGCCTCCTGCCGCGCCCTTGCCACGGCATCCAGCTCCTGTGTGTTGATTCTCTCCGGCGGCTTCACCGTCATTCCGGCCTCCCGGCAGCTCTCGCAGAGCCACAGCCGGTTTGGCCCCATCCTCGCCCCGCAGCACTTGCAGGTGCGGATTTTCTTTGCCTTTTTCATGCTTCCTCCTTGTAATTATCCTTCATGTTTCGGTTCCTCCGGCAGCAGGAGCATTTCTGATGCCGCTTTCCCAGCCATACGCACCCGTCGCAGGATGGCACCGGTGCTTTTTCTCGGCCTCGGAGAGTTGTGAAGCCCTCCGAGTTCATTTCATCGTAAAGCCTTTCGATTTCTCTGATTGTGTCCAGCAGCGACGTGTTTTCATCGCGCAGTATGTCGAACGTCGCTTTCAGGTAGTCGTAGCTCTGCCGAAGATCAAAAAAGGCCAGTGTGATGCCCATTGCCCAGCCGATACGAGAAAGCATCTCCGCTTTTGTCAGCCTGCAAAGCCGTTTCCCGGCTTCCGTTGTCGCAAGCTCCTGCTCGTATCCGGTGAGGGCATAGTAATCTTCTTCGTCGGTATCATAGCCCACCAGTCTGTATCGGTTTCCGATCAGTGCCACAGTCGCGTCATCGAAGTCGCGATAAAAGTCCTCGAAGCTCTGATTCCACAGAGCCGTTTGAAGCATCTCTGCCTTGGCCGTCAGGTCTGCAAAAGCCATCCGGAACTCGAACTCCGCGTCCTCGTCGCCTTCCAGCGCATTCAGAAGCGTCTCGTCGCTGTCCGCCTGTTCGACGTAGTAGCGGATTCCATTGCAGTTTTCAGCGATTTCGTCCAGTTCCGTCATGATCGCCTCCGCGCCCATCGATGCCAGCGCCGGTCGCTTGTACCGGAGTGCCCGTGTTCTATCGCTCATGTCTCCACCTCCGGCAGCGGCATCCAGTGCGTGACCTTCGGGTCCTCCCATTCCGGCCACATTTCAAGGATCCAGCCCTCGGATTTACTGAATGATCCAAGCTCGTAAGCGTCGATAAGTGTAACGTTATCAACTTTGCCGTTCACAATCAGCAAGACGTCCCCGTCAGATTCCGGCAGGCGTTCCTCTACCGGGATCCACCTCGGCACCTGTGCTTTCAGCTTCTCGATCTCCGCCGCCTGCGCCTCGATCAGGTCGGCGGCATCCTTGTCTTTTTGATAGCACGGCAAATACGGCAATCCCATATTGGGGTAGATACAATCAATGCAGCTCTCCCCGTCAGCGCAATACCGCAGCGCCTTCACGATTTCTTCTTTTGTCATGTCGTTTCCTCCTCAAACAGTGACATTTGCCCCGGTAGCACGCCATCCTCCATCCACCAGTGGAAAACGTCAACACCGGTGCTTCCCCAGCGCATCCCTCCCTCGGCCTTGCCGCGCTTGCGACGCTCATTTAGCATTCTGTCAAAGGCCATGATGTATGCCTTTTGATACTTTGGATACCTCGCAAACTCCGCCGTCCGGTGCTTCCCTGCCATCGGGCAGCCGATGCAGCCGACGCGCTTCCAACCGCAGGCATAAAGCGGGTTCATCCGGATTTTTTCGCTATCGCAGTAGTCGATCACGTCCTGCTCTGTCCAGTCGATGATTGGATTTACAACTCTTTCCCCCTTCAACTGGCAAGTTTCAAATAGCCGCCGATCTTCGTCGTTGTCGTTCAGCAGAATCAGGCTTTTCTTCCTGTCGCGGTGTTGCACTTCAAGTCTTCCACGGTTCTTGGCTCTGGCGACGCTTTCAGCCCAGCGGACACCAGTCGCAATAAAGCGCCCGCGTCCCCCACCCTCTTTCAGCTCTGCGCAGCAATACCGCCTCAAACGCGTCGGAGGAATCAACTTGCGCGGTATGAGATTCCACATGGTTACGCGCGTTCCGTCCGGTCTGACGTGCTTGTCCACCTCGCACTTTACCCCGCGTTCCTCGAGCCGTCGAAATGTATCTCGGATGTGATAGACTGTCTCTGGTGCATCCGCCGTAGTCAAATTGTGCTGTACCTCAAATGGAATCCCGCTGTTTTCGGCCATCCGCAGCAGCACGTCACTGTCCTTCCCGCCAGAGTATGCGATCAAAAGCGGCAATTTGAATATCCGCAGAGACATGTCCGAGGCGCATTTCAGCCGCTCAATCGCGGTTTTCTCAAGATCGCTCATTCCATCCTCCCCAGCGCCTGCACTCTCGGCATTCTCACGCCGAAAACCACCTGATGCCCGCATCTAGGGCAATCCATCGCCTCAAAGGTTTTTGCGTCGTGTGTAAGCACCTCGGTAAGCCCCTGCGCTTCTCTCACCTCGTAAACCTGCTCTTTCAGCGGCAGCATCCTAAAGCCGCAAACATCGCATTTGATCTTTTTCATTCCGTCACACCTCCACAAATTTACCGCTGACGCACTTGTACCACGTCTTTTCTTTGAGTGTTACGCCGTCCACAATTCCGGCCGCGACGGAGATAATCTGGTATGTATCGCCATCCCGTTCGCCACGCTCCACGGCGAAGATCGCGCAGCCGATAGCGCCCATCACTCTACCATCATCGCCCGAAGCCATAGCGACCGACGCTTTGCCCGTCGCAGAGGCCGCGCTCCAATCGCCCGTCGCAGAGGCCACGCTCCAATCGCCCGTCGCAGAGGCC
>ERZ857629.1944-NODE-1944-length-20655-cov-6.784612_pt1 | contig 20655 bp, 10 predicted proteins | sample MGYA00519700_ERZ857629 | MGnify/ENA primary metagenome ERZ857629 (study PRJEB31778, sample SAMEA3449351) | human gut metagenome | biome: human gut; feature: human-associated habitat; material: faeces | place: United Kingdom | collected 2010/2012 ...
AGCGCGCTGGGCCTCCCGCTGGGCGCGCCTGGCGGCGCGGGCGGCATTGGCCTCGTCACGCTCCCGGATGATCTCGTCCAGAGCCTGGTCGGGAGCCTGCTGCCCCTTGGATTTGGCATCGAATTTTCCTTGATACATCTCTCACTACTCCTTACTGTAAGGGCTTGACCATCCAGAAGTTGGGCATTCTTCTCGGCTCGGACTGGAGCACGGAATAGCTGTTGATCATGCTGACCTCGCCGGTGTTGTAGTCGCGGTACAGCATGACGGAGGAGGAGCCGCCGTCCATGTTGCAGGCGTTCACCGCGCCGTAGGCGGTGAGCAGGTCGATCATATCTTTGTAGGTAGCGCCCAGGGAGCCTGCCTGGCGGCCGTCGGCGCAGATGATGATGACAACGCCGTCCGCCCGCTGGCCGATGACGGTGCGGGGGTTATAGCCGGAGTTGCCGGAATAGACCTGCTGGTTGGCAACGCCGTTGACGATCAGCACGGGGCCGAATTCGCAGCCGTCCCGGATGCCCAGCTCCATGGCCTGGGATTCGGTCATGCTCTCGGCCACCACAAATTTGTTTTCATTGGTAAAGCCGCCGAAGCCGCCGGGGAACGCGGCGTTTTTCACATTGGATACGACCTTCCCGTCGTGAATGACCATGCCGGAGGGCACGCTGCCCACCTGGGCGCCGGCGGTGCCGTCGTCGTTAAAGGCACCGGCGTTGACGGCGGCGGAGGCGCCCTCGTCCTCAATGGCCACGTTCAGCCGCTTGCCGGGCTTGCTGGTGCTGAAGCCGTCGTAGCTGGACAGGCCCAGGTATACCCGGCTGGGGTCCTGGATCAGCATGATGTGGGCATTGAAGGTCTTGCCCGCGTAGCTTTCGATGCGGATGCCGTCGGGGTAGGCCGCCCATTCGTCGGAGGCAGCCAGATTGCCGGAATCCATAATGACGATATCATCCAGGTTCACATCCTCCAGGGGAGCCTCGTCCTTGCCCTGGTTCTTGATCTCGTCCACCAGCTCGTCGCTCATGAAGAGGCCCGGGATCCACTTGGTGGCGCTGGGCTCCAGCAGGGACATGGTCAGCATGTCCCGGGCGGCGGTGGAGGGGCCGTTGAAGATCAGATTCATCATCAGCGCAAGTCCCACCACGATCAGGATAATCAGGGTGAACAGCAGCAGGAAGAAGCGGCGGATGATGCGCCCCGCCAGGCCGCTGCCCTTGGATTGCTTTTTCTTACTCATATCGGTTACCTCGCGTCAGATTTTTGGTTGTGCGATGCAAAGACCCAGCGCTGCTGGATCGCGTAGCTGATGAAATACAGGACGGTCATTACAATAATATACCACAGCGTCCGCAGCCCTCCGGCGTTGGAACCCACGTGGAGCAGCCAGAACACGCCGTTGGTCAGCCCCATCTGCACCAGCAGCTGGGGGACGGCCACGGCATAGTAGCGCAGCAGCGCCTTGCCGGTTTTCTCCTTGGACTGGAACACCATCCGATGGTTGATGAAGAAATTCAGCAGCGACGAGATGACCCGGGCCAGCACATAGGGCACCGTGTCGTGCACCGCCGCCTCGGAACCGGCCAGCAGATGATCGAACAGAGCGAACATCCCCGCGTCCACCCCGGCGCAGAAAAGGCTGCTGAGGGTATAGCGGAAGAAGTGGGCCAGGATCAGCTTGTAAATGCGCCAGGAATCCTTCAGCCAGTGGAAGTGGGAACTTTTGTTCTCTTCAATGTAAACGGTGCGGATCTTTACCTCGTCGAAGGGCAGGCCGTTGGTTTTCATGGCCAGCAGGACATTGGTCTCGTACTCAAAGCGGTCGCCGCCCACCTGGGCCATCAGCTCCAGCGTATCCCGGGGGAATGCCCGCAGCCCCGTCTGGGTGTCGGAAAGGGTGATGCCGCAGAACAGCTTGAATACGCCGGAGGTGGTCCTGTTGCCGAACCGGCTTCTGGGGGGCACATGGGGCAGGGAGAAGTCCCGGCAGCCCAGGGTGATCCGATCGGTTTCCAGCATGTGCTCGCAGCAGGCCCGGGTGTCCTCGGGGTGGTGCTGGTTGTCGCCGTCCACAGTGACTACGCCCAGGCAGTCCGGCCGGTTTTCCAGCACATAATTGAAGGCCGTTTTCAGTCCCGCGCCCTTGCCCCGATTGACCTCATGGGTCAGCACGTGGATCTCGGGGTGCGCCTGGGCGGCGTCGGTGAAGTAATGAAGATTCTCCGGCTTGCTCCCGTCGTTGACCAGAATGATGTCGGAAAAGCCGTATTCCAGCAGCCCGTCGATCACGGCGTTCAGCTTTTCATCCGGGTCAAGAGAGGGAAGAACCACGGAAATTTTAGATAAATCTGCCATTTGGATTCCTCTTCTATCATTCAAGCGATTTTTTTGCCACAATAGTATATCACATCCGCAGGGAATTGCAAAGCGTTTTCCAAAAGATTTCCACAATTTTAAGAATTTCTGAAGAAACCCCCAAAAATCCCGCCCGCAGAAATCCGCCAGTGGTACTATTTGCGTAATCAGATGAAATTATCAAAACAGAGTGGGGAAGAATGTATTATGTATAATGTATAGCCACCCTCCCAGGGGCGGTTGGACTCGGCTCCCCAATGGGGGAGCTGGCAGCCCGTAAGGGCTGACTGAGGGGGTGCGGTTCGTTGAATGGTGACGGCTCAAAAAAACCAACGACACCCCCTTTGCCGCTTTGCGGCACTTCCCCCAAGGGGGGCAGCGAGGAGCTTGTACGAATTCGCCTTGGTACTTCTAAAATGGTATTCTGCATACCGCTGCTGACCCCTCCGGCGCTGTTGCGCCGCCTCCCCTTTCAGGGGAGGTCTTGGCGTTCCCCTTTCGGGGACGGCGAGGGAAAATGATGCAAAATGGGGTGGGAGGCTGCATTTTGGTTTGAGGGGGCGGAGGAGTGTGGGGGCGCTTCCCCTGCCCCTGCGGGGGTGGGGGAGAACGGGGAGTGTGCGCGGCGGGCGGAGGAATGATTTTGTGACGAAAACGGTTGTGAAAATAAACAAAAAAAGTTCCGCATTTGCCAACGCAATGCGGGGAATTGTAGAACGCAACAAAATTGGCTTAGAAATATCAACAGAGGGTTGATTTATGAGAAATGCTATGTTAAAATAGCTGCAAATCATTTGAAAAAATGATTTATGCAGGACACGGACATGCATTATGCATGGAAGCCTGCAAAAATAATTAGGGAGGAAAAAACATGAAGAAACTTCTTGCACTGGTTCTGGCTGTTGTCATGGTGCTTTCCCTGGTTGCATGCAGCAGCAAGACCGCCGAAGAGCCCACCGAGGCCCCCACGGAAGCTGCTACCGAAGCTGAGACCGAAGCTCCTACCGAAGCTGAGACTGAGGCTCCCACCGAAGCAGAGACCGAGGCCGAGACTGAGGCTGAGACCGAAGCCGAGCCCGAGGCTCAGGCTGAGGAGCCCGCTGAGGAAGACACCGACGAGTACGATGCCGCCTCTACCGAGCTGTACAACGCCGTCCTGGGCGACTTCTATGCCGCTTACTCCGAGGCAAAGTCCATCGACAATGCTTCCGAGGCTTGGGCGAAGATGGCTATCGCCGAGGCCAAGCTGCTGGAGAGCGGCGTGATGCTGCCCACCACTACCAGAGGCGGCAACTATGCCATTGCCCGCATTGCTCCGGGCACTGTCACCCCCATCCTGTACGGCAATGACAAAGACCGTTTCCAGAACTACCTGATCGCCACCGAATTCATCAAGGCCGAGGACCGCGCCGAGATGAAGGCTCACTATAACGAAGTCAAGGGCACCGGCACCTACCTGGAGTGGGCCAAGGAGTACCTGACCGAGAAGGGCTACACCCTGACTGATGTCTACGGCTATCCCTCCTACACCGCCGATCCCAAGACCTGGGACTATTTCGCCACCTCCCGCGCGGCCGACTCCGAGGCCATTGTGAACGGCCTGGAAATGCTGCTGGAGTATGACGTGGAAGGCGTGCAGCAGCCCGCTCTGGCCACTGGCTACACCGTGTCCGACGACGGCCTGACCTACACCTTCACCATCCGTGAGGGCTGCGTCTGGGTCGACTCTCAGGGCCGGAAGGTCGCTGACGTGACCGCTGACGACTTTGTCGCCGGCTTCCAGCACATGCTGGACGCTCAGGGCGGCCTGGAGTTCCTGGTCAGCGGCGTCGTGAAGAACGCTGCCGAGTATATCAGCGGCGAGATCACTGACTTCTCCGAAGTTGGCGTCAAGGCTGTTGACGATTACACTCTGGAGTACACTCTGGAGGCTCCCTGCCGTTACTTCGTCACCATGCTGGGCTACAACCCCTTCGCTCCTATGAGCCGTGAGTACTACACCTCTCAGGGCGGCCAGTTCGGCCAGGATTACGATCCCTCCGCTGAGACCTACACCTACGGCACTTCCCCCAACAACATCGCCTACGTCGGCCCCTATGTTGTGACCAACTTCACCTCTGAGAACACCATCGTGTTCCAGGCCAACGAGTCCTACTGGAATGCTGATAACATCAACATCCACACCATCAACTGGATCTTCAACGACGGCACCGATGTGACCAAGGCTTACACCGACTGCAAGAACGGCATCGTTTCCGGCGTCGGCCTGAACACCACCACCGTGGAGCTGGCCAAGGAGGATAAGCTGTTCGACGATTATGCTTATGTTTCCAGCACCGACGCCACCTCTTACATGGCGTTCCTGAACATCAACCGCGCCGCCTACGCCAACGTCAACGACGAGAGCACCGTCGTCTCCGAGAAGACCGACGAGCAGAAGGCCGCCACCGTTGCCGCCATGAAGCTGCAGAACTTCCGCATGGCTCTGTGCACCTCCGTTGACCGCGCTGCCTACAACGCGCAGAGGGTCGGCGAGGAGCTGAAGCTGAACAACCTGCGTAACTCCTACACTCCCGGCAACTTCGTCACCCTGACCGAGGACGTCACCGTTGACATCAACGGCGAGGCCACCACCTTCCCCGCCGGCACCAACTACGGTGTCATCATGCAGGCTCAGATCGACGCTGACGGCTATCCCCTGAAGGTCTACGATCCCACTGCCGACGACGGCGCCGGCTCCTCCGATACCTTCGACGGCTGGTACAACCCCGAAGCCGCCAAGAAGTTCCTGGACGCTGCCATCGCTGAGCTGGCTGAGCAGGGCATCGAGGTCACTACCGACAACCCCGTTGTCATCGACTACCCCTACGCTTCCAACAGCGAGCTGTTCACCAACGTTGCCAACGCCTTTAAGCAGTCCGTGGAGAAGACTCTGGACGGCCTGGTGGTTGTGAACCTGGTCTCCTGCGTCGATTACGACGGCTGGTACTACGCTGGCTACTACACCGACTTTGGCTATGAGGCCAACTACGACGTGTACGATGTGTCCGGCTGGGGTCCCGACTACGGCGATCCTTCCAGCTACCTGGATACCTTCCTGCCTGACTACGCCGGCTACATGATCAAGTGCATCGGCATCTTCTAAGCAATTTCCAGCAGTAATGCATCGTTCTGGGGCGGGAAACCGTCCCAGACGACTGCGCTTTATAAGGGCTTCACGAAGCAGAAAATTAATGGTTGGAGGATGGGCCATTAAGTCCATCCTCCTTACCACATATATATGGGTGTGGTATTATGACAAAATATTTAATAAACAGAATACTGAGAAGCATTGTCTCCGTCTTCCTGGTTGTGGCGCTGGTAATGGTTCTTATCTACTCTCTGATGGACAGAAACCTGATTTTTGCGCAGGATCCGCTTTACACCAAGCAGTCCAACAACCAGAAAGAGGCCTATAAGTACCGCAAGTGGGAGGAATACGGATACCTGGACTATGTTCCCTATGCGGATTGGCTGAATGAACGGGTGAAGAACGGCACGCTCACCAAGGAAGAGCGGGACGCCGTGATCAAATTCGGCGGCAAGCCCAGCGAGGATAAGCCCGAGGTGGCGGAAATGGTCGCTGAATTCACCAAATACTATGAATCCCAGGGCTATACCGTGGTGCGTCTGAACGCCATGAAGAGCGGTAAAAAATACAAGCCCGGCGGAAATGAGCAGCTGTTTGCCTACAAGGATAAGCCGCTGATCAACCGCGTGGCCACCTATTTCGGCGGCCTGCTCACCGTGGATAACATCCACAGAGTGCAGGAGGATATCGGCGAAAGAAAGCTGACCTTTACTTTGAAAGACCCTGTGTACGGCGGAGAAAAGTTCGCCCCTGCCATCATCGGCAACGGTACGCTGCATAAGTACCTGCTGTATACAGACAATATATTCCCCTTTGTCCATCAGAACCTGCTCACGCTGAATCTGGGCAAATCCTATGTGGAGTACGCGGGCATCGACGTGTTCACCGTCATGACCCGGACCCAGGGTTCCTATGTGAAATCCACCGTGACCTATCCCACCGGCCACGTGGAGGAGAGCGCCGACGATCTGCACACCGCCACCTATGTGGCAGGCTCCCGGGAGGCAAGCTCCCTGGCATCCGAGCGGTTCACCGACGACTATACCAACGTGGGCACCGTGGACAACAACATGTCCAAGATGGGCTTCTCCTTTGTCATCGGCATTATCGCAACCCTGATCGCCTACCTGCTGGGCGTGCCTCTGGGCATCGTCATGGCCCGGAACAAGGACCGCCTGGTGGATAAGATCGGCACATTCTATATCGTGTTCATCATGGCAGTGCCGTCCCTTGCCTATATCTTCATGTTCAAGGCCTTCGGCGGCGCGCTTGGCCTGCCCACCACCTTCGACATGGAGTCCAACAACAAGCTGATGTTTGTGCTGCCCATCATCTCCCTGGCCCTGCCCTCCATCGGGAGCCTGATGAAGTGGATGCGCCGGTATATGATCGACCAGATGAATTCCGACTACGTGAAATTCGCCCGGTCCGGCGGCCTGTCCGAGGGTGAGATCTTCAGCAAGCACATCATGAAGAACGCCATCATCCCCATTGCCCATGGCCTGCCCGCCAGTGTGCTGGGCGCGCTCACCGGCGCGATCATCACCGAGCGTGTGTATGTGGTTCCCGGCGCGGGCAATCTGCTGACCAAGGCCATCAACAACTATGACAACGGCGTGATCGTGGGCATGACCCTGTTCTATGCCACCCTGAGCGTTATCTCCATCATTCTGGGCGACGTGGTAATGAGCCTGGTTGACCCCAGAATCTCCTTCTCCTCGAAAGCTAGGTGATTGAAATGAAAAATGAACAAGTGAATCTGGACGACCTGGGCTTTACCGAGCAGGAGCTGTTCTCCCACGTGGACAACGACGTGGACAGCGCCGAGAAGATCACTGCCCCCCGCTATTCCTACTGGAAGAGCGTGTTCCGGGTGTTCTTCAAGAAAAAGATCAACATCGTGGTGCTGTGCCTGCTGGCCATTGTGATCTTCATCGCCTATATCTATCCGCTGATCTCCAACTATGACGCCTACCAGAACCTGCTGGACTCCGGCGCGAAGCATCTGCGCCCCCTGGCCGCCATGCAGAAGTTCGGCTATAACCTGCACTGGATCCTGGGTACCGGCGCTTCCGGCAACTCCACCTTCGACGCCGTGTGGAGCGGCGCGAAGATCTCCATCTCCCTGGCCTTCATGTGCGCCCTGATCAATATGACCGTGGGCGTGGTGATCGGCGCCATCTGGGGTTTCTCCAAGAAGATGGACGTGTTCATGACCGAGGTCTACAACATCATCGGCAACGTGCCCTATGTGCTGTTCGTCTCCGTGATGGTGCTGGTGTTCTCCCCCAGCTTCTGGACCATGGTGTTTGCCCTGACCATCACCGGCTGGCTGAGCATCGCCTACTTCATCCGCACCCAGGTGGTCATCATCCGCGACCGGGAATATAACCTGGCCTCCCGTTGCCTGGGTACCTCCATCATGACCATCGCCATGAAGAATATCCTGCCCTTCATGACCTCCGTGATCGTCACGCTGGCGGCCACCGAGATCCCCTCCTATATTTCCTATGAGGTGTTCCTCAGCTTCCTGGGCATGGGCATGTCCGATATGTCCCTGGGCAAGCTGATCGGCGCGGCACAGAGCGCCATGGTCACCCCCGGCTGGGAATTTGAGTTCTGGAGCCCCGTGGTGGTGGTGTCCATCATCACCGTGGTGCTGTACGTGGTTGGCCAGAATCTGGGCGACGCATCCGACCCCAGGACCCACATGTAGGAGGACGGTATGGAAGAGAAAAAAGTTCTGTTGTCCGTTCAGGACCTGGTTGTCAAGTTCCACGTCCGCGGCAGAGTCCTCACCGCCATCCGGGGCATCTCCCTGGATATCTATGAAAATGAGTCCATCGCCATCGTGGGCGAGTCCGGCTCCGGCAAGTCCGTGTTTACCAAAACCTTCGCCAATATGCTGGATTCCAACGGCTTTGTGGATCAGGGCAAGATCATCTTCTCCGACGACACCCTGGCAGATTTCAAGATCACCCTGGGGCCTGCCCAGCACCGCATGATCCAGCGCCTGGCCCAGCGCCTGGACGGGTATTCCCGCCTGGAAAACGGCGGCGATATTTACAAGCAGATGAAGTGCATGGAGTCCGAGGCCAGGCAGCGCAAGGCCCTGACCGAGGACGAGGAAAAGGAATTTACCGCCAAGCTGGACGAGCTGCGCTACCAGCGGGCGGAGACCTTCAACCTGAAGCAGACCTTCGACCCCAAGAAGGAGAAGGATAAGATCCATCAGGCGTCTGCCAAGCTCTCTGAGCTGGACCGTCAGATCAAGGAGGCGGAGGCCCAGAAGAAGGCCACCGTCAAGGCCCGCACCACCGCCGCCAAGCAGGATGAAGCCTATCGGGCGGACTACGCCAAAAAGATGGACGAGCTGAAGAAGCAGTATGCTGCCGCAACCTCCGCTCCCGTCACCCAGGAGCAGAAGGACCGCAACGTCCAGCTGGCCAAGGAGATCTACCTGTCCATCGGCCGGTATGATTTCGTCACCCGCCAGAAGATCCTGACCAAGCTCATGTCCTGCCTGAAGGAGGCCATGCGCCAGGGCCTGGACCTGGGCCGCGACGACGTGCGCAACGATGTATTTGCCCCCGCCATCTACCGAGTGAAGCTGCTGGACGAGACGCCGGACAGGCTCCATGGCAAGTGCGTCTTCGACCTGGCCAACATCAAGTACCAGAAGGACCTGGCCCAGATCCGCGGCAAGCGGATCGCCACCGTGTTCCAGGACCCCATGACTTCTCTGAACCCCATCCTCACCATCGGCGACCAGATCTCCTCCATCATCCTCAAGCACCAGCAGTGCTCCGAGACGGAGGCTAGGATCCGGGCCATTGAGCTGATGAAGAAGGTGGGCATCCCCAACGCCGAGAACCGCTACGACGATTACCCCTTCCAGTATTCCGGCGGCATGCGGCAGAGAATCGTTATCGCCATCGCCCTGTCCTGCCAGCCCAAAATCCTGATCTGCGACGAGCCGACCACCGCGTTGGACGTGACCATCCAGGCGCAGATTCTGAAGCTCATCAAGGACTTGCAGAAGGAATTCGGCTATACCATCGTGTTCATCACTCATGACCTGGGCGTTGTGGCCAACATTGCCGACCGGGTGGCCGTTCTGTATGCCGGTCAGATCGTGGAGCTGGGCACCGTGGAGGAGGTCTTCTACGATCCACGCCATCCCTACACCTGGGCCATGCTTTCCAGCCTGCCCCAGCTGGCCCAGCGCAATACCGAGCTGTATTCCATCACCGGCACGCCCCCGTCCCTGTACAACACCATCGTGGGCGACCCCTTTGCGCCCCGTAACCCGTACTGCCTGAAGATCGATACGCTGATGGATGCTCCCATGTTCCAGGTGAGCCCGACCCACTTCGCCAAGACCTGGCTGCTGGATCCCAGAGCGCCCAAGATCGAAAAGCCCGAGGCCATCCAGAACCTTCATGAGAAGCTCCTGGCCGCTTTCAATATCTGATAAGGAGGTTATGCATCGTGAGCAATGTACAAGAGGCAACTGCCAGACATTTCCCGGAGCATGGCCCCATCGACCCCAAAACCGGCAAAGAGGTGCTGCTGTCCCTGAAGAATGTGGACATCACCTTCGGCAAGGGGGACAAGGCGCTGAAGGCCGTCAGCAATGCTTCCTTTGATATCTACAAGGGGGAGACCTTTTCCCTGATCGGCGAGTCCGGCTCCGGCAAGACCACCATTGGCCGCGCCGTGATCCGGGTCAACCCCTGCTCTGCCGGTGAGATCCTCTACAAGGGCGTCCGCATTTCCGGCAAGATCCCCCACAGCCTGGACCGGGAGGTCATCCGCAATATCCAGATGGTGTTCCAGGATCCCGCCGCGTCTCTGAACGAGCGGGCCACCGTGGACTATATCATCTCCGAGGGCCTGTATAACTTCCACCTGTACAAGGACGAGGCCGACCGGGTGCGCAAGGTGGACAGCATGATCAAGGAAGTCGGTCTGCTGCCGGAGCACCTGACCCGCTATCCCCACGAGTTCTCCGGCGGTCAGCGCCAGAGGATCGGTCTGGCCCGCGCCATGGTCATGGAGCCGGAGTTGGTGGTGGCCGACGAGCCGATCTCCGCGCTGGACGTGTCCATTCGCGCCCAGGTGCTGAACCTGCTGAAAAAGTTCCAGAAGGAGCAGGGCACCACCTACCTCTTCATCGCCCATGACCTGTCCATCGTTCGGTTCATCTCCGACCGCATCGGCATCATCTATAAGGGCAACATCGTGGAGGTGGCAGAGGCTGAGGAGCTGTTCGACTATCCCATGCACCCGTACACTCACAGCCTGATCTCCGCCATCCCCATCCCCGACCCCGTGCTGGAGAAGAACAAGGAGCTGTTCACCTACGATCCCAGCATCCACGACTACTCCGTGGACAAGCCAGAGATGGTGGACATCGGCAACAACCACTATGTCTACGGCAACAAGGCGGAGATCGAGCGCTACAAGAAGCTCCGCGCCGAGGGCAAGAAGATCAAGTCCATTACCATCCTCACCCCCGAGGAGAAGGCAAAGCGGGATGCCGAGCGCGAGAGCGTGCCCACCGGCGAGGTGGTCCTGGATCATCCCGTCCATGATACCGGCAGCTTCTGGTATAAGTTCCTGGCGTTCTTCCTGCCCATCCTGGGCCTGCTGGCCGGGCAGATTTTCAAGGCCAAGAATTATATCAACAATTTCAAGGCGTTGAAAAAGGGTGCGATCGTCGGCCTGATATTCCGGCTGGTGGTCCTGCTGCTGTTTGGCCTGCTGCTGATCCTGGCTGTGATTTAGATGTTATCCCTTCGTGGCTCCCCTGCCTTGGGGCAGCCACGTTGCGGTATTGCGGAAAGGAGCATGCTATGTCCCGTTATGCCCGAAGAAGAGAGCCCAATCTCCCCCGGAAGCAGCGCATCGAGCTGGGGGAAGTCAATGTTCCCCTGCGCGCCCTGCTGCTGGGCATCGCTCTGCTGGTGGCGGCGCTGGCCTTTGGCAGCGTCATCAACCAGCGTCTGGCGGTGCAGTCCGGCTGGCAGGAGATCGAGGCCGCCAATCCCCAGACCGTTGCCCACCAGGCCTTTCAGCTCTCCTATGACCTGGGGGCGGGGGAGCAGTCCGCCCGGGAAGAGCTGCGGGCCGTGACGGCGGTGTATACCGACGCTTTGGATACAGCTTACCGCACCCTGTCCGGCGAGACCATCGAAGGCGTGAGCAATCTGGCGGTGTTGAACAGCCAGCCCAATACCGCCGTGCAGGTGGACCCGGCGCTGTACGCCGCCCTGGAGGCGGTGCAGCTTTCCGGCAGCCGCTATGTGTACCTGGCCCCGCTGATGCAGCAGTACGATGCCCTGTTCGCTTGCAGTTATGACCAGGAAGCGGCCCTCTATGACCCGGCCCGGGACGAGGGCGCGGCGGAATTTGCCGCTCGGATCGCCGCCTTTGCCGCTGATCCAACCAGCATTCAGCTGGAGCTGCTGGGAGAGGACCGGGTCTGCCTGACCGTTTCCGCGGAATATCTGGACTATGCCGCCGAAAACGAGCTGGAGACGCTAGTGGACTTTGGCATCCTGCGCAACGCCTTCCTCTGCGACGCCGCGGCGGACGCACTGGCAGAGCGGGGCTACTGCCGGGGCGTGGTGTCCAGCCTGGATGGCTACGCCCGGAATCTGAGCGGCGAAAAATTCGGCGTGAACCTCTTTGACCGCGTGGACGGCACCGTCACCGCCCTGGGCAGCGTGACCTATACAGCCCCCGCCGCCCTGGTGATCTGCCGGGCGTTCCCTGCCTCGGCCCAGGAAAAGACCCGATTCTATACCTATGCCGACGGCACTGTGGTGCCCCCTTATCTGAATGCCTCCGGCCTGCCCAGCGCCGCAGCGCCGAATCTTGTCACGTTGTCCCATGAGGACAGCGTGGCCGCCCTGGCCCTGCGCACCGTGGCCGCCTTCGCCGAGGCGGACGCCGAATTCCCGACGCTCACCGCCTTCTCCTGGGCCAGCGTCAGGGACGGAGCAATCGTCACCCACGGCTCGGATTTCCAGCTGGGACAATAAGACACCGAAAGAGCTGCCATCACCGGCAGCTCTTTTCTCATCCCCAAACGCCTTTCCAGGGAGGCAGGAACGGAAATTGTAAACAAATTATTTTTTATCAAAACGCCCTTGACATTTTTCCAAAACGGGGTATAGTGTGGTTAAAAGAAATTAGCACTCGATACGCGAGAGTGCTAACTCCGAAAGGAAGGATCGCTATGACATTACAAAACTTCACGCAGAAATCTCAGGAGGCCGTCCAGAACGCGCAGAATTTGGCGATTCGGAACAACCATCAGCAATTGGAGCAGATTCATCTGCTTGCCGCACTGCTGCAGCAGGATGGGGGATTGGTTCCCCAGCTGCTGACCAAGATGGGCGTCACCGTTGAAAGCCTGTCCGCCGCCGCCATGGCGGAGGTCAGCAAGCTCCCCGGCGTCACCGGCGCGCGGGAGGCCGATAAGATCTATATCAGCAATGCCCTGAACCAGACCCTGGTGGCCGCGCAGGACCGGGCGGAGCACATGAAGGACGAATATGTGTCCGTAGAGCACCTGCTCCTGGGCCTGCTGGACACCGCCGAGGGCAGCGTAAAGGCCCTGTTTGATACCTACCGCATCACCGCCGACGCGGCAATGAAGGCGTTGCTGGCCGTCCGGGGCAATCAGCGGGTGACCACCGACAGCCCGGAGGGCACCTATGACGCTCTGGAGAAGTACGGCGCCGACCTGGTCAAGCGCGCCCGGGAGCAGAAGATGGACCCGGTGATCGGCCGGGACGAGGAGATTCGAAACGTGGTCCGCATTCTGTCCCGTAAGACGAAGAATAACCCCGTGCTCATCGGTGAGCCTGGCGTGGGCAAGACCGCCATTGTGGAGGGCCTGGCTCAGCGGATCGTAAAGAAGGAGGTCCCCTCCTCCTTGCAGGACAAGACCATCTTCTCCCTGGATATGGGTGCGCTGGTAGCAGGCGCAAAATACCGGGGCGAATTTGAGGAGCGGCTGAAGGCCGTCCTGAATGAGGTGAAGCAGTCCGAGGGCCGCATCCTGCTGTTCATCGATGAGCTGCACACCATCGTAGGCGCGGGCAAGACCGAGGGCAGCATGGACGCGGGCAACCTGCTCAAGCCCATGCTGGCCCGGGGCGAGCTGCACTGCATCGGCGCGACCACCCTGGACGAATACCGGCAGTATATCGAGAAGGACCCCGCTCTGGAGCGCCGGTTCCAACCTGTGATGGTCAATGAGCCCACGGTGGAGGACACCATCGCCATCCTGCGTGGCCTGAAGGAGCGCTATGAGAACTTCCACGGCGTGAAGATCACGGATCCCGCCATCATTGCCGCCGCCACCCTTTCTCACCGCTATATCACGGATCGGTTCCTCCCGGATAAGGCCATCGATCTGATCGACGAAGCCTGCGCCCAGCTGCGCACCGAGCAGGACTCCATGCCCACAGAGCTGGATGCGGTCAACCGCCGGATCATCCAGCTGCAAATTGAGGAGGAATCCCTGAAGAAGGAGGAGGACAAGCTTTCCAAGAGCCGTCTGGCCCAGATCCGCAAGGAGCTGGCGGAGGAGCAGGAGAGCTTCAACGCCAAGAAGGCCCAGTGGGAGAATGAGAAGAATTCTCTGGAGAAGGTCCAGCAGCTCCGCAAGGACATTGAAAATCTGAATCTCCAGATCGAAGCCGCTGAGCAGAACTATGATCTGGGCAAGGCCGCCGAACTGAAGTATGGCCGTCTGCCCCAGCTCCAGAAGGAGCTGGAGGAGCAGGAGCGCCGCAACCAGCAGAGCAGCGACAGCGCCCTGCTCCACGAAAAGGTCACCGATGAGGAGATTGCGAAGATCGTGGAGCGCTGGACTGGCATTCCCGTCAGCCGCCTGGTCCAGGGTGAGCGGGAGAAGCTTCTGAACCTGGAAAATATCCTGCACAAGCGGGTGGTGGGCCAGGACGAGGCCGTCACCGCCGTCACCGAGGCCATCCAGCGCAGCCGCGCCGGCATCCAGGATCCCAACCGGCCCATCGGCTCCTTCCTGTTCCTGGGCCCCACAGGCGTGGGCAAGACGGAGCTGGCCAAGGCGCTGGCTGAGGCGCTGTTTGACGACGAAAGCAACATGATCCGTATTGACATGTCCGAGTATATGGAGAAGTTCTCCGTCAGCCGTCTGATCGGCGCGCCTCCCGGATATGTGGGCTATGATGAGGGCGGTCAGCTGACCGAGGCCGTCCGCCGCAAGCCGTACAGCGTGGTGCTGTTCGACGAGGTGGAGAAGGCCCATCCCGATGTGTTCAACATCCTCCTGCAGGTGCTGGATGACGGCCGCATCACCGATTCCCAGGGCCGCACCGTGGACTTCAAGAACACCATCCTGATCCTCACCTCCAACCTGGGTTCTGAATTCCTGCTGGGCGGCATCGATGCCGAGGGCAGAATCAGCGAAGAGGCCAAGGCGCAGGTGCAGAGCCTGCTGCGCCGCTCCTTCCGCCCGGAGTTCCTGAACCGGCTGGACGAGATCGTGTTCTACAAGCCTCTGACACGGGAGAACGTGACCAAGATCATTGATCTGCAGATCGATAAGCTCAATGGCCGCCTGGCCCAGCAGCAGATCAAGTGCGTGGTCACAGAGGCTGCCAAGAGCGCCATCGTGGACGCTGCCTACGACCCCGAGTTCGGTGCCCGTCCCCTGCGCCGCTACGTGCAGCACACGGTGGAGACCATGCTCAGCAAGCGCATTCTGGAGGGCAATATCCTCCCCGGCCAGACCGTCACCGTGGATTACCAGAACGGCGAGCTGACTCTGAACTAAATTGACCTAGCCCACCCGGGACAATACCTGGGTGGGTTTCCTTTTGCGGAGCGGAAATGGGTACGCAAGGTGCACCATTTGAATTGCGGGCAGCTGTTCCAACTTGGGAAGATTTTACAAAAACGCATAGGAGCTTCAAAAAACAGTTGACAATGGGCCCCCGCGGCGGTAAAATCCAGGCAAACAAGTTCATAACGTACTTAAAAGCGACAAGGATGTCGCGGATAGGGAAACTGTCCGCTGCCTTGTCGCTTTTTCATTTTATCAAAAAGGAGAAATCGGTATGGTAACGGATATTTTTTCTTCCATGGTATTTGACGATGCCACGATGGAGGCCCGCCTCCCCAAGGAGACCTATAAAGCATTGCAGCGCACCATCAAGCTGGGCAAGCACCTGGATGCGGAGGTGGCGACGGTGGTGGCCAATGCCATGAAGGATTGGGCCATCGAAAAGGGAGCCACCCATTTTACCCATTGGTTCCAGCCAATGACCGGCGTGACCGCCGAGAAGCACGACAGCTTTATTTCTCCCAAGCCCGGCGGAAAGGTCATCATGGAGTTCTCCGGCAAGGAGCTGATCCAGGGCGAGCCGGATGCTTCCTCCTTCCCCTCCGGCGGCCTGCGGGCCACCTTTGAGGCCCGGGGCTATACCGCCTGGGACGCCACCAGCTACGCCTTCATCAAGGACGGGGTGCTGTGCATCCCCACGGTGTTCCTTTCCTACGGCGGCGAGGCGCTGGACCAGAAGACCGCGCTGCTGCGCTCTATGGAGGCCATCAACCGTCAGGCCCTGCGGGTGCTGCGGCTGTTCGGCAACGAGGGCGTGACCTCCGTCAAGACCACCGTCGGCCCGGAGCAGGAGTATTTCCTGGTGGATAAGGAGGACTTTGACAAGCGCAAGGATCTGATTTATACCGGCCGCACCCTGTTCGGAGCCAAGCCCCCCAAGGGGCAGGAGCTGGACGATCACTATTTCGGCGCCATCAAGCCACGGGTCGCCGCCTTTATGAAGGACCTGAACGACGAGCTGTGGAAGCTGGGCATTCTGGCCAAGACCGAGCACAACGAGGTCGCCCCCGCCCAGCATGAGCTGGCCCCCATCTTCACCACCACCAACATCGCCGCCGACCACAACCAGCTGACCATGGAAATGATGCAGAAGGTAGCCAAGCGCCACGGCCTGGTGTGCCTGCTCCATGAGAAGCCTTTCGACGGCGTCAACGGCAGCGGCAAGCACAACAACTGGTCCATCTCCACCGACACCGGCGTCAACCTGCTGGAGCCGGGCGAGACGCCCTATGAGAACGCCCAGTTCCTGCTGTTCCTGTGCGCGGTGATTAAAGCAGTGGACGAATATCAGGATCTGCTGCGTATTACCGTGGCCTCCGCCGGCAACGACCACCGGCTGGGCGCCAACGAAGCGCCCCCCGCCATCGTGTCCATGTTCCTTGGCTCCGATCTGAGCGAGATCCTGGAGGCCATTGAAAAGGACATTCCCTATGACGGCCACGAGAAGGAGTTGCTGCGCATCGGCGTGCACACCCTGCCCAAGTTCCAGCGGGACGCCACCGACCGCAACCGCACCAGTCCCTTTGCCTTCACCGGCAACAAGTTTGAGTTCCGTATGCTGGGCTCCTCCGAGTCCATCTCCTGCGCCAACACGGTGCTCAACACCTCCGTGGCCGAGGAGCTGCGGCAGTTTGCCGATGTGCTGGAGGGCGTGGAGGACTTCGAGACCAGCCTGCATGAGCTGATCCGCAAGACCATCGCCGAGCACAAGCGGATCATCTTCAATGGCGACGGCTATGACGTCTCCTGGGTGGAGGAAGCCAAGCGCCGGGGCCTGCTGAACCTGCGGACTACCCCCGACGCCCTGGCCCACCTGCTGGATAAGAAAAATGTGGAGCTGTTTGCCACCCACAATGTATACAGCCCCACGGAGCTGACCGCCCGGCATGAGGTCAAGCTGGAAAGCTACTGCAAGATTATCAACATCGAGGCCCAGACGATGCTGGATATGGCGCGCAAGGATTACCTGCCCGCCATGGCAAAGTATACCGCCTCTCTGGCTGCCGGAATGTCCGCCAAGCTCAGCGCCATCCCCGACGCCGATTGCAGCTACGAGCGCGACACCATCAAGTGCATCAGCGCCCTGATCGGCGCCACCCACCGGGCGGCAAGCAAACTGGAGCGGGATCTGCTGGAGGCCAAGTCCATTTCTGATTCCGTGGCCCTGGCGGACTTCTTCAAGACCGTCATCCTGGAGGATATGTGCAGCCTGCGCATCAGCGTGGACTCCATGGAGGCCACTGCCTCCACGGAAAGCTGGCCAGTGCCCAGCTACGGCAAGCTGCTGTTTGACGTGCGCTAAGTAAAGATGAATCAATGTACCACTGCGCGGCGGGGAAACCCGGCCGCGCTTTGGTGGGCTTTAGGACGTATCCGCATTTTGCATGCGGACGGAAAAAACGGAGGTTTTCTCATGGAAAACAGCGACCAGAATTACCCCCTGTATTCGCAAGGCTTTGAGCACGACGCCTGCGGCATCGGCGCGGTGGTGAGCATCGACGGCATTGCCAGCCATGGCATTGTGGACGACGCCCTGTCCATTGTGGAGCGCCTGGAGCATCGGGCGGGCAAGGATGCCACCGGCGAGGTGGGCGACGGCGTGGGCCTGCTGGTGCAGATCCCCCACCGCTTCTTTTTAATGCAGGGCCTTTCTCTGGGGCAGCCCAGGGACTATGGCATCGGCATGTTCTTCTTCCCCCAGGACAGCCTGAAGCGCCGCCAAGCCCAGAAGCTGTGCGAGGTGATCTGCTCCAAGGAGGGCGTGAAATTCCTGGGCTGGCGGGAGGTGCCCGTCAACGCTCAGATTTTGGGCCAGCGGGCCAGGGATACTATGCCCGCCATCTGGCAGTGCTTTGTGGCCCGGCCGCCGGAGATCCCGCAGGGACTGGACTTTGAGCGGAAGCTCTATGTGATCCGCCGGGTGTTTGAGCAGAGCAGCGACGGCACCTATGTGTGCTCCTTCTCATCCCGCACCCTGGTGTACAAGGGCATGTTCCTGGTGTGTCAGCTGCGCAAATTCTATCTGGATCTGCAGCAGGAGGAGTTTGAAAGCGCCATTGCCATGGTGCACTCCCGCTTCTCCACCAACACCACTCCCAGCTGGGAGCGGGCGCACCCCAACCGCCTGATCCTGCACAACGGCGAGATCAACACCATTCGGGGCAATGCCGACCGCATGCTGGCCCGGGAGGAGACCATGTGCTCCGCCGTGATGGAGGAGGACATGGATAAGGTGCTCCCCGTCATCGCCCGTGCGGGCTCCGACTCCGCCATGCTGGACAACACCCTGGAATTCCTGATGATGAACGGCATCCCCCTGCCCTTGGCCGTGATGATCACCATCCCGGAGCCCTGGAGGGACGACGCCAGCATGTCCCGGCAGAAGCGGGATCTGTATCACTACTACTCCACCATGATGGAGCCCTGGGACGGCCCCGCCGCCATCTTCTTCTCCGACGGCGACGTGATGGGCGCGGTGCTGGACCGCAATGGTCTGCGCCCCGCCCGGTACTACATCACCAAGGACCGGCGTCTGGTGCTGTCCAGCGAGGTGGGCGTGCTGGATATTCCGGCGGAGAACATTCTGTGCAAGTCCCGGCTCCAGCCCGGCAAGATGCTGCTGGTGGATACGGTGAAGAAACGGGTGATCTCCGATGAGGAATGCAAGTCCGCCTTCGCTGCCCGCCAGCCCTACGGCGAGTGGCTGGATGCCCACCTGGTTCGCCTGGAGCAGCTGAGCGTGCCCAACAAAAAGGTGCCCGTCTATCCCCGGGAGCAGCGGGAGAAGCTGTATAAGGCCTTCGGCTACACCTACGAGGATATCAACGATGCCATTCTGACCATGGCCCGCACCGGTTCGGAGAAGATCACCTCCATGGGCACGGACATTCCGCTGGCGGTGCTGTCGGAAAAGCACCAGCCGCTGTTCAACTATTTCAAGCAGCTCTTTGCCCAGGTGACCAATCCGCCCATCGATGCATTGCGTGAGGAGATCGTCACCGATACCACGGTGTACATCGGCTCCGACGGCAACCTGCTCCAGGAGAAGGCGGAAAACTGCCGGGTGCTGGAGATCCGCAATCCCATCCTCACCTCCGTGGAACTGATGCAGATCCGGGCCATGAACCGCCCCGGCTTCCGGGTGGAGACGGTGTCGCTGTTGTACTACAAGAATTCCTCTTTGAAAACGGCGCTGGATAAGCTCTTCCTGGAGTGCGACCGGGCCTACCGGGCAGGCACCAATATCCTGATCCTGTCCGACCGGGGGGTGGATGAATACCATGTGGCCATCCCGTCCCTGCTGGCGGTGTCCGCATTGGAACAATACCTGATCCGCACCAAGAAGCGCACCGCCGTCTCCATCATTCTGGAGAGCGCGGAGCCGCGGGATGTGCACCACTTTGCCACCCTGCTGGGCTACGGCGCGCGGGCCATCAATCCCTATCTTGCCCAGGAGTGCATTGCCGAGCAGGTGGAGAAAAACCGCCTGGACAAGGATACCCATCAGGCCATTGCGGACTATAATTCCGCCGTGCTCCACGGCATCGTGAAGATCGCCTCCAAGATGGGCATTTCCACGCTGCAATCCTACCAGTCCGCTCAGATTTTTGAGGCGGTGGGCATTTGCAGCGACGTTATCAATCAGTATTTCACCAACACCGTCAGCCCCGTGGAGGGCATCGGCCTGGAGGAGATCGGCGAGGGCGTCCAGTGGCGGCACAACCACGCCTTTGACCTGCTGGACCTGGGGGTGGACACCACCCTGGATTCCACCGGCGTCCACAAGCTCCGCTCCGGCAGCGCCGCCGAGGATCACATGTACAATCCCCAGACCATCATTGCCCTGCGGGAGGCGGTGCAGAATGGGGACTACCGCCGCTTCCGGGAGTATACCGACCTGGTGGACGACGAGCGCAAGCCCCACACCCTGCGGGGGCTGATGGAATTCAACTTCCCGGAGCAGGGCATCCCCCTGGAGCAGGTGGAGCCTGCCAGTGAGATCGTCAAGCGGTTCAAGACCGGGGCAATGTCCTATGGCTCCATCTCCGAGGAGGCCCACACCACCATGGCCATCGCCATGAACACCCTGGGGGGCAAATCCAATTCCGGCGAGGGCGGCGAGGATCCGGCGCGCTACGGCACCGAGAAAAACAGCGCCATCAAGCAGGTGGCCTCCGCCCGGTTCGGCGTGACCTCCGCCTACCTGAACAGCGCCAAGGAGATCCAGATCAAGATGGCCCAGGGCGCGAAGCCCGGCGAGGGCGGC
>ERZ857629.1947-NODE-1947-length-20639-cov-8.596483_pt1 | contig 20639 bp, 16 predicted proteins | sample MGYA00519700_ERZ857629 | MGnify/ENA primary metagenome ERZ857629 (study PRJEB31778, sample SAMEA3449351) | human gut metagenome | biome: human gut; feature: human-associated habitat; material: faeces | place: United Kingdom | collected 2010/2012 ...
TGGGAGGGATGGGGTTCAGGGTTCAGGGTTCAGGGTTCAGGGTTCAGGGTTCAGGAGCGGCGCATAAAAATCAGAAGCGCCGCAAAGTATAAATAAGACGATGCCCGAAGGTGTTATTCAAGCTACAAGTCACTAGTCACCAGTCACTCGGCACCACTAATCCCTAATTCCTAGCTACTCATCCCTGCTTTCAAACTTCAGGGTGATAGTGCGGCGCTTTATAAATATTTCGCACCGCACCATAGCCTTGAACCCGCCAACCTGAACCCATCAACCTTTTCTCAGTTTCTTCTGCTTTTCTTCCAGCACGGAAAGGCCTTTTACGACGCCATCGATGATGGCCTCCGGACGTGCGGCGCAGCCGGGGACGTAGACATCGACGGGGATCGCCTTGTCCATGCCGCCAAGCATATTATAGCACTCGCGGAAGATGCCGCCGCTGCAGGCGCAGGTCCCGACGGCGATCACCACCTTCGGCTCCGGCATCTGTTCATAGATCTGGCGGACGACAGGCAGGTTCTGTGCGTTCACGCCGCCGGTGACAAGGAAAATATCGGCGTGCTTCGGGTCACCGGTATTGACGATGCCGAAGCGCTCCACGTCATAGAGCGGTGTCAGGCACGCAAGCACCTCGATATCACAGCCGTTGCAGGACGATCCGTCATAGTGGATCAGCCAGGGAGATTTCTTTTCAAAGCTCATACATGACCTCCGGGATGGAGTGAATTGGGATAGGGTGTTATTGGGTTCAGGGTTAGCCCACGGGACGTGCTGCCCTTTGATTGTGGGTGAAAGCCTCGCGCGCTCTCTAGTTAGGAGTTAGGAGTTAGGAGTGGTGGTGCGGCGCATAAAAATATGGAAGCGCCGCGAGTATATATGGGGCGATGCCCGAAGGTGGTATTTAAATCACTAGTCACTAGTCACTAGTCACTAGCCACCAGCCACTAATCCCTAGCCACTAATCCCTAGCTACCCGTCACTAGTCACCAGTCACCAGTCACCAGTCACTAGTCACTAGCGACTCATCCCTGTTTTCAAACTTGTGGTGGCGGCTTCGCCGCCATTTTATATCCGGTGCCAAGCGCGACGCCGCTCACTTGAACCCATCAACCTGAACCAGACAACCTTTATTTAAAATACATCAAAAATGCGATATTCAGAAAGCCTGCCATGAGGCCGACGAGCCAGGTGGAGGCGAGCATGCGCTCCCACTTGATGCGGGCGCAGCAGTTGTCGATGAGGATCTCTGCGAAGAAAACGATCTCGCAGATGGCAAGACCGAGAAGCCAAGTCCACCAGGTATCCGATGCGAAGAAGAGGAGCACGAGGCCGAAGAGGAACACATTCTCATACCAGTGCGCGATCTCGACGACGGCCAGAGTACGGCCGGAGATCTCTGTCTTCAGACCGCCGATGAGCTCCTGATGCGCTTCATGCGACATGGAGATATCGAAGGGCGATTTCCTGAATTTAATAAGAAGGATGAAGCAGAGACCAAAGAAGATGCCCGGCATACGCAGGATATTCATATGGGCGCCCGTCAGGATGTCTCCGACGGAGAAGCTGCCGCTGGCGAGGTAAAAGCCGAGCGCCACCATGAGAAGCATTGGTTCATACGCCATGGTCTGCACGAGCTCACGCTCCGCGCCGATCTGGCTGTAGGGGGAATCGACGGCATACGCCGCGATGATGAGGCAGACACTCGCCATGGTCAGTGTGAATACGACGAGCAGGATATCGCCCTGCGCAAAGAAGATGGTGCCTGTCAGAAGGACGAAAAGAAGGAAGCCGAAGATGTAGAAGCCTTCCGCCTTATTGACGGCGATCGGCTGCTTTCCCCACAGCTTCAGGAAATCATAGAAGGGCTGCAGGAGGGGCGGTCCCTTTCTTCGCTGCATACGGGCGGAGATGATGCGGTCGCACCCGGAAAGCAGTCCGCCGAGGATCGGCGCTAAGAGGAGGTACAGGAGACCCCCTGCGATAGGCATCAGGAAGTCAGACATGGAATGCACCTCCTAGAGACAAAGACAGCTCCATCAGGACGCAGGCAAGGGCTGCGGTGTAGCCAAGGAGCTTCATGCGGTCTTCACCGAACCAGCTCTCCAGATACCAGTTCCGCAATGTGACGGGGACGACACGTCCGCCGGCGCCGCGATAGGCATTGTCACTTCCGAGGTTCTCCCCGGAAAGATTTGTGACGACCTGTTTCTTCTCGCGGCTTTTGCCGAAGCGAAGAGGCAGGACGACTAGGAGGAAGACCATGAGCGACATGATCCAGAGATTGCTCTGTGCGATGACCTCTGCTGTCGCATGATAGGTGAGTGCAAGGTAGGGGATGACGCCGTATTCAGAAACGAGCGGGAAGAGCACGCAGACGATGAGCGTCAGTGCTGCCAGCGTTTTGAGCGCCGTCCATTCGACGCCAAGGATCCCTCGCTCGCGGTTTTCATTCGTCGGGACAAAGGTCGTGATCTTGCCGAGCCACTTCGTCCAGTAGAAGAGCGTGGTCGCCGAGCCGTAGACGAGGACGAGGAGAAGCAGCGGCTGTCCTGCATCGACGAAGGCTTTCATCGCGGCCCACTTGGAGATCAGCATGCCGAACGGTGCGAGGAACATCCCGCAAATGCCGATCACCATGCAAAGCGAAAGGCGCGGCATGGAATTGAAAATGCCATCGAAATTCTCCAGATCGCGGCTGCCGAGCTGCTGCTCTGCGGTGCCGACCGTGAGGAAGAGGAGAGACTTGGCGACTGCGTGGAAGATGACGATCATGATCGCCGTCCATGCGGCTTCATAGGAGCCTGTGCCTGCACAGCAGACGATCAGACCGAGATTCGAGATCGTGGAATAGGCGAGCACCTTTTTCCCATCGGACTGGGAAATGGCGGCGCAGGAAGCGAAGAAGAAGGTGATCCCGCCCACCAGCATCGCCATGATGCCGACATGGTTGTCCCCCAAGATCGGCGCGAGCTTGATGATGAGGAAGACGCCCGCCTTGACCATGGTCGAAGAGTGCAGGAGTGCCGAGGTCGGCGTCGGTGCCACCATCGCCCCCAGAAGCCATCCGGAGAAGGGCATCATCGCGGATTTTGTGAATCCGCAGAAGACAAGGAGTGCTGCGATAAGCTCGACCGGTTCACGGCTGCGGCCCAGATTCACCAAGAGGGACAGCTCGACCGTGTAGTATTTCTCCCCCAGAAGGACGATCGCCAATGCAAAGGCAAGCCCGCCCAAAAGGTTCATCCAGAGCGCCTTGCAGGAATTGTGGATCGCTTCATTCGTCTGCGAATAGCCGATCAGGAGGAAGGAGCAGAGAGACGTGATCTCCCAGAAGGTGTACATGAAGAGCAGATTGTTCGACATGACAAGGCCAAACATCGCCGAAAGGAAGAGGAAGACCACAAAGAAGAAAAAGCCGCGCCGGTCAGGGATCCCCACATGCTTTCGATGGTACTGCGCCATGTAGCCCAAGGAGTACACCGCGATGAGTCCGCCGATGATGCCGGCGATCAGGATCATGATGATGGCAAAGTGATCGATGAGGAAATCCCATGATACATAGATGCGATCGCCCATATGCCATTCAAAGGCCGCCACGATCGCAAACTGCACAAGCCCCAGAAGCGCGATGCTGTAGCGTTTGAATTTCTTCGCATAGTAGCAGACCGCCAGGATGACAAGGAAGTCTGCCGCCAGCATCACCGCTTTCAGCAGCTCACTATCCACGCCGATCTTCACCGGCTCATCAAAGCAGGTGACGGCAACGGCAAGTGCGAGCCCCATCATCACCGCTGCCGAGCCTTTCACGAGCAGGGTGCGGAAGGAGGCATCGCGTGTCAAGAGCAGGATCACGGCCGTTGCAAGCGGCAAAAGAACCAGCAAGAGGGGTAGAAGCATAAGATCGACCTCCGAAGTGACCATGAGAAATGAGAGAGTCTCTCAATAAGTGCATGTGATTTATATAGTGTGTATACATATTTTTGTATATTTTCGCTATTGATATATACTTTATACTAAATGAATCAACAATGCAAGCGCAAAATAATTTCGATCGACGCTGGGCAGAACGAAAAAAGGCAGCTGCGACAAAATGCAAAAGCAGCTTGTCGTATCTGCCCTCTTGGGAAAGTGACTGGGGACTGGGGACTAGTGACGGGGAATTAGTAGCTAGGGATTAGGGATTAGGGATTAGGAATTAGAGAATCTCGAGTGACTAGTGACTTGTGACTTGAATACCGCCTTCGGGCATCGCCACTGTCTATACTTCGCGGCGCTTCTATACGTTTATGCGCCGCACCACCATTTCGCATTTCTCATTTCTAATTTCTAATTCAAAGAGCAGCATGCCCCAAAAACCATTGACTCACTGTTTCCCCAGCACATCCGCCATCACGCGCTTGAGCGCCCTTATATCGAAGGGCTTTGCCACATGGGCATTCATGCCGAGCGCGATGGCCTTCGCCTTGTCTTCGGCGAAAGCATTGGCCGTCATGGCGATGATGGGGATCTTCGAAAGCCTTGGATCCTCCAGATGGCGAATGATGGTGGTCGCCTTGTAGCCATCCATATTCGGCATCTGGATATCCATGAGAATGAGATCATACCAGAGCGGCTCTCGTTTCTCAAGCATCGCCAGACACTCGATGCCGTCTCTGGCGCGCTCCACAAGAAGCCCGGCCTCCTTTAGAAGCTCTTCTGCGATCTCTGCATTGAGATCATTGTCTTCCGCAAGAAGGATGCGGCGGCCTTGGAGCGTCGTATCCGGCAGGGCGGAGTCTTCTGCAGGGAATGCCTCTTCCGGCCCTTTGGCGATGCGGTGCGGGATCCTGACCGTAAAGGTGGTGCCCTTGCCCGGCTCGCTCTCGACCGCAATGGTGCCGCCCATGAGCTCTGTCAGCTTCTTGGCGATACCCATACCGAGGCCAAAGCCCGGCCGTCGGCTCTCCGTGCTGCTCCTCTCGCGCGTGAAGGCTTCGAAAATGTGCGCGAGGAATTCCTTCGTCATACCGATGCCATTGTCCCGGATGGTCGTCGTGAAGAGCTCGATGCCCTCTTGGGCCGGAGCGGAGCAGATATCGAAAGACACCCTCCCTCCGGGCGGTGTGTACTTGCATGCATTCGAGAGAAGATTCAGCAGGATCTCCTGCAGCTTCACCTTATCGGCATAGACGAAGCGCTGCGGCGTCCGAAGCGTCCTTGTGAAGGAGATCTGTCTGTCCCTCATCTGATTTTCAAAAAGGCAGCCGACAGACTCATAGAGCTCTTTCATGTCGATGATCGACTCCTCGATACCGCTCTTGCCGCTTTCGATGCGCGCAAGCTCAAGGACATTATTGATAAGAGAAAGCAGGAATTCACCGGACTTCTCGATCTTTTCTGTATAGTCCAGGATCCTCTCCGGCTCGTCCTTGTACATGCGAAGCAGGTGGGAGAAGCCAAGGATCGCATTCATCGGCGTGCGGATATCATGCGACATATTGAAGAGGAAGGTGGACTTCGCCTTATTGGCGAGTTCGACCTGGCGGAGCGCTTCTTCCAGCTGCTGCTGTTTCTTCCTCTCCTCATGGATGATCTGATCCAGCGCGCGGTGGCCTATGATGACCTCGAAATGATCTTCATCCTGCTGAGAAAGCACCGCCCGCACTTCGAAATACTCATTCCCCGCAGGATTCGGACGCACATGGCAGCGGACGCTGTACATCTTATGCCGGAGAAGCTCCTCTTCGAGGCGAGAGGGTGAGAGGAGGACGGCCATCTCTTCGCGATCCGCCTCATGCACCAGATGCTCGCAGGCATAGCGGATCCATTCACTATAGCGATAATGCACATCCTCGAGCTTTCGCCCTATGTGCGTATCCTCCATGCCCCGGATCAGCTCGATGGTATCCTGCCGGAGATCCGTCAGGAAGATCACAGAGAAATCCTGCCCCAGTGCATTCATCACGGCCTGGTTCTGCATCTCCTTCTGCTTGGCGCGGTCGATGGGATTCACCATGTACAGGAGATCTTTCGCGCGCCCCTTCTCATCTCTCGTCTTCACGATGAATCGCGCCTGCCGCCACTCTCCCGTGCGCGCACGATACGTGGTCGTGATGGTGTCTTCCTGCGAAAGGCGCGTGACAAGCGTCCTCGTATCCACAAAATCGCGCATGTGGTCCCAATATTCCTCGGAAACGATATACCGCAGTATATCCTCAAATGCCTGCGACGCCGCACACACCTTCCTGCTCGCCTGATACCCTTCACCGACACAAGCGATCCTCTCGAAGGTGTCTTTTTCCAGATCGACGAGGTAGATCACCCAGTAGATCTTGCTGATCGTAGAAATGACTTCATTCGACCGGCGTTCAGATGCGAGTGCCTCCTCGAGACGCCGCTGGTGTCTGCCCTCTTCCCTAATCAGATCATCGATCGGCCGGATCCCGATGACGACCTTAAAGCTCGTCTCATCCTGATGCACGCGGATGGCCTTCAGCTCGAAGTATTCATTTCCCTCGCGGTTCTTTTTCACACGCGCCCGATACGTGAACGTTTCTTTCAGTGCCAGATGCCGCATCAGTCCCTCAGGGCCCAGCTCCCCATAGAAATCCCCACAGGACTCTTTCACCAGCAGATGATCGCGGATGTATACCATGCGCGAGCGATAAGAGAGCTTCTCCTTGGCAGGCAGAGCCTCCTCGATATCCATGCTATGGCTGAACATCCCCTGCTTCACGACCTCTATCGTATCTGTCTTGAGGTCTGCGAAACAGATCACCGTGTAGTCTAAGCAGAGCGACTGCAGGATCGCATTCTCCCTCGCAAGATGACGAAACGCCTGCTCCATAGGACTTCCCGGCTCCGACTCCGCACAAAGTGTCTTGTCGAAGTTTCTGATCGACGCAAGGCAGTAGCCCGGTGTCCCTGCCGGCATGATATGGAGATGGATGAAGCGCTTCGTTCTCTGGGCAAAGGTATCGAAATCCAGCGTCTTCCCGTGATAGGCCGCTTCGTAGTAGGGGAAAAGCCACTTGCCCCCGATCTTCGGCAAAAGCTCGATGCCCGATCTGCCGAGCAGCTTCTCAAGAGGGATAGAGAGATGCTTTGCTTCCGCCTCATTGGCATAGGCAAAACGCCAGTCCACCGGTTTTCCCGCCTCATCCACCTCGACATGGATGACATAGATGGGCACCGGACTCTCCCAGACCGCTGCCCCCAGCATCTTCAAGTAGACCTCGTCCTTCATGGCTTCCCCCTTACGGCACGCACAAAAAAAGCATGTATAAATTCTTTTTATTATACATGCCTGCACCGAAAAAAGAAAACGAAAAAGATCCTTCGGCTGCGCTCGGGATGACGATACGGAAAGGGCCGCCCCATTTTTTCATCCCACTTAGGAAGCCAGCCTCCCCTCCCGTCCCTTTTCCCCATTTAAATACCCGCACCGGATGGCGGCCGGTGCGGGCTGTATTTTTGGAGTCTTCGGAATGGTCTAGTCATAAGACCATAGGACTATGATCCTATGAGAATGCGGAACGGAACAAGCATATGTTCCTCAGAGATCCACCGTTGACAGCCGGTTTCATTCTGCCGGACCGCAGCCGGCAAGGAGAGATGGGAGCGCAGGATGGAAAATCATACAGGAACACATAAGGAAAGCACTGACCTCATGCGGAAAAGAAGAGCAAGCCTTGGTAAAAGGCGCACGGAAACGCAGATGCGCTATGACTTCTACAGCCCCCGACTCTGGTGCCTTGGGAGTCATGTCACGCTGCGAGGCCGCCCTCGTTCTTTCTTTCCTTTGCGTTCTTCCGCACCGGCTAGACAGATTTACCGGAGCGGACAGACAGAGCATCCCAAAGGCCTTCCCTGTGAAGCACGGGAAAACGCTCTCGGATCCTCCGTCTCACAGTCGAAAATTTCGGAGACGAAGCTCATGAAAGAGAGTCTGCTCATTTCTCAGGCGATCGCTGCACCCATCCTGCCGATCTACTTTATCGGCGGCAAATGCCCCGGGCTCCTGATCCACACGCAGAGTTCTTTCGGACAGATTTTCTCATCAAACGATCTGACATGTCTACTTGGTTCTATTATACACCATTTTTCACTTGAAAAAGTGAACAATTTGACCTGCATGACAAAAGCCCCGCGGCGGCGGGGCTTTTCTGGCTATCGAAAATTTCTTGAGATGCTTATGCGAAACGAGGTTGCGTGCCGTCCCATTGACCGCAGACGAAAGAGGGGGAGGTTCTATGGATTCAACGGGGTCGGTGCGGCGCATTTCGTCATCCTGAGCGGAAAAAAACGTCGTATGTTAAGGAATGGCAAAAGATTTCTCGCTTTGCTCGAAATGACGATACGAGAGTCCCCTAGTCCCTCATCCCTAGTCCCTGCTTTCAAACTTTTTGGGCTATCCTTTTCCCGTATCGTCATCCCGAGCGCAACCGAGAGATCTTTCTTGCACTGCGGTCAGTATCACATAGGCACTGGCAGGGAAACGGCGTCTTGGTGCCACGTATTTCTGCGTTCACACATGCATCGTTTATCGGACTGCAAGGAAGATTTCTCGCTTCGCTCGAAATGACGATACGAGAGTCTCCTAGTCTCTAGTCCCCAGCCACTACTCGTTTTGTTCCGCCAGTGCCTTCACGAGATGATATACCTCCGCAAAGGGCAGATGGTTTTTTTCTGCGATGGCCTTCACCGATTCATACTCGGGGTAGAAGCGTCTCTCCCCGGGGAGGGCGACTTCCTTCACCTCCGCGATGCCGAAGGGCGTTTCCACCTGCTTCTGGTTGCGGCGAAGGATGGAGCGCATGACGCTCGGAAATTCGCGGATACCGATGGTCGTCGTTTCTTTGAAGATGATGTCTTCGATTTCTTCCATCTTGCTCTTCTTGCAGATCACGGTGAGCTCCCACGCGGGACGGTTCTTCTTCATGTAGACCGGGCTGTAATGGACGTCGAGCGCACCGGCCTGCATGAGGCGGTCGATGGTATAGCCGAGCGCTTCGCCGGTGCTGTCGTCGATGTCGGTCTCGAGCTTCACGATCTCATCCTTGCCCTCTTCCATGGCATTCCCTTCGATGAGGTATGCACGGAGGATGTTCGTGCGCTCGGTGTAGGCTCTCTTGCCCGCGCCAAGGCCTGTACGCACGATGCGGAAGGCTTTCGGCAGCTGGTGCGTCGTGCAGATGGCCGCCGCAATGGCTGCGCCGGTCGGCGTGACGTATTCCCCCTTCGCCTCCATGATGGTGAGCGGCATATCGTAAGCTTCGATGATATTCATGGTCGCCGGGACGGGGACGGGCAGCACGCCGTGCTGGCAGCGAACGGTGCCTCTGCCCTCGGTGAGGCAGGGGATGATGACATCCGTGATCCCCAGGCTGTCAAAAGTGACCGCCGCGGCAATGATATCTACGATGGAGTCGATGGCACCGACTTCATGGAAATGCACCTCTTCCAGCGGCATGTGATGGGCGAGAGACTCTGCTTCTGCTACGATGTGGAACATCTTGCCCGCCAGTGCTTTCGCCGAGTCTGTCATGTCTGTCGCGTCGATGATGCCCATGATCTCTGCCAGATGGCGTCCGTGGTGGTGGTGATGCTCATGATCATGGTGATGATGAGGCTCTTCGCCTCCGTGTCCGTGGCAGTGATGCGCCTCTTCCTCATGGCAATGGCAATGAGGCGCTTCCTCGTCCTCATGGCAGTGGCAATGATGTGCTTCCTCGTCCTCGCGGCAATGGCAATGAGGCACTTCCTCGTCCTCATGGCAATGGCAGTGATGCTCTTCCTCCTGCGGGGCTGCAGCGGTCACCGGTGCCGAGCCATAGAGGTAGGCCATATCATGGTCATGATTTTCATAGGCTGCATCCAGAATGACATTGAAATCACAGCACGCAATGCCGGATTTCTTGACGCTGGAGATCTCCACCATGAAACCGTCCGCGGGGATGGAATTCAGCGCGCGTTCCAGTGCCTCCGGGTCTGCACCGAGGTCGATCATCGCTGCGACGAACATATCTCCGCTGATGCCGGAGGAAGTTTCAAGGTATAATGTTTTTCCCATATGGTTTCTCCTTGTTGGTTGTTGATTATTGGTTGGAATCAGGAGTGACTGGTGACTGGATTCTAGTAGCTAGGGATTAGTGGCTAGGGATTAGGAGCTTCGAGTGACTGGTGACTTGAATACGACTTTCGGGCATCGCCCCGTTTCGTCATCCTGAGCGGCGAGAAACGTCGCACTTGAGATAACGAATGCCAGAACAGCTGCGACCTGAGCCGAAGGATCTCGGCGAAGCCGCCACCTTCATTCCTCATTCCTAATTATGGCACGTAATCATAACAAGAAATATGGCGATATGGTTACTTTCAAATCCGTCCCATTTCCGCCAATCGGTTGATCTGTGTCGCCACATAGCCGGCGCCGAAGCCATTGTCGATATTGACGGTGACGATGCCGTTCGCGCAGGAATTGATCATCGTCAAGAGCGCCGAAAGGCCGTGGAAGCTGGCGCCATAGCCCACCGACGTCGGCACCGCGATGACGGGATTCTTCACAAGTCCGCCGATGACCGAGGCGAGCGCCCCTTCCATGCCTGCCACCGCGATGACACAGTTCGCGCGGCGCACGATCGCCTCCTTCGAAAGGATGCGGTGGATGCCGCTGACGCCCACATCATAGACACGTTCGACATGCGTCCCGAAGTACTCTGCCGTCTGTGCCGCTTCCTCGGCGACGGAAATATCTGCCGTGCCGCCCGTGCAGATGGCCACGCAGCCGATGTGCTCCTTCTCCTTTTCCAGCTTCAGGATATGCGACACCGGATCATAGGAGATCTCCGGCAGGAATTCCTTCACGATCTCATACTGGTGGGGAGAGGCGCGGGTGCCGAAGACTTCCCCCTCCACCTCATAGAGCCTTCGGAAGATCTGTCCGATGAATTCGTCAGATTTTCCCTGGCAGTAGATCACTTCTGCAAAGCCGGAACGCTTCTTCCGATCCGTATCGAGCTTGGCAAATCCCATTTCCTCATAGGATCGCTCCGCCGGATTCTCACGGATGAGCGCCTCTGCCGCAGAGAGCGACAGCGCGCCGGACTTCACTTGGGTCAATATTTCTTGAATACTCATATATGTGTCCTTTGGTTGATTTGTTGTTGGTTCAGGGTTCAAGGTTCAGGGTTTAGGGTTAGCCCACGGAGCGTGCTGCCCTTTGATTGCGTTTGAAAGTTTCGCTTGAATGAGAAATGAGAAATGATGGTGCGGCGCATAAAAATATGGAAGCGCCACGGAGTATAAATAGTGGCGATGCCCGAAAGTAATATTCAAGTCACCAGTCACTAGTTACTCGAGGCTCCTAATCCCTAGTCACTAGTCACTAGCCACCAGTCCCTATTTCCCATCCATCGACCCCGAGCGGAACCCTTCCAGGTCCATGGTCACGAAGCGAAAGCCCAGCGCATGAAAGCGCGCGATGACTGCCTCACGATTTTCCACGAGCTTTGGGAGCTGAGCGGAGAGCACCTCGATGCGGGCGATATCCCCATGGCAGCGCACGCGAAACTGCAAAAATCCCAGATCGAAAAGCAGCTGCTCAGCCGCTTCGACCGCGCGGAGCTTCTCCTCCGTGATCCTCGTGCCATAGGGAAAACGGGTCGCCAGGCACGCAAAGGATGGCTTATTCCATGTGGGAAGTCCTTCCTTCTCCGACAGGATGCGGATCTCCTCCTTCGTGAGCCCCGCCTCCTTCAAAGGGCTCACGACGCCCAGCTCGGCAAGCGCTTTCAGTCCGGGACGATAGCCCTTCGTATCACTGAAATTTGTCCCGTCGATGATATAAGCGATCTGATGCTCCTTCGCCAGCTCGCCCAGAGACGAGAAGAGATAGGTCTTGCACCAGTAGCAGCGATCCTTCGGATTGTCAGCAAAGCCCGGCGCAGCGAACTGGTCCCTTTCCACGATCACCTGCCGGATGCCGCGGGACGTGCAGAAATCCTTCGCCTCTTCGATCTCACGCGCGGGGACGGAATTCAGCTTCATCGTCACCGCGACAGCCTGATCGCCGAGCACCTTAGAGGCTTCATGAAGAAGAAAGGTCGAGTCCACACCGCCGGAAAAAGCGACGGCGACCGAGCCAAGTGTTTTCAAATGTGCTTCAAGCGTTTTCTGCTTGAGAAGAATGCTTTCATGGATCATTAGAAAGTCTCCTTTGTTAGGGTTAGCCCCGGGGATGTGCTGTCCCTTGATGATTTGTGAAACAGTGGGAATGGGTTCAGAGGGGGGTGGTGCAGCGCATAAATCATGATGATACCCGAATGTTGTATTTAGTCACCAGTCACTCGAAGCTCCTAATCCCTAGCCACTAATCCCTAGCCACTAGTCCCTAGCTACTAGAATCCAGTCACCAGTCACCCCGAAATATACTTCCTTCGCGTCTTGAAAAGCAAGACAGAAAGTCCGACGGCCGTGACGAACCAGCTCAGCGGATACACCGTCATAAGGCAGTCAAAGTTGGGGATGGCAGGAAATACGGCCCACATGTACAGGATACGGAATCCGCAGATCCCAACGATCGTGATGAGCGCCGGAGACAGTGAATTGCCAAATCCACGGAGATAGGCGGAGATCATTTCGATGGCCAGATTCAAAGGCTCCGCCAGAATGATATAGCCCATGCGGGTAACGCCATAGCTGATGACCATCACATCGCTGGTAAAAAGCGCAAGCAGTGATGGCGAAAAATACAGGATGGGCGCTCCGATGATGACGCAGACGACCAGATTCTGCAAGGTGGTGATGACCCCGACGCGGCGGCAGCGCGCCATGTCGCCGGCCCCGTAGTTCTGCCCGACGAATGTCGTACATGCCTGCCCGAACGCATTGACAAAGATATAGCAAAGAATATCCAGATTGAACGCCGCCGCCGATGCCGCCATGACATCCGCGCCAAGGCTGTTGATCGCCGACTGGATCACGATGTTCGACAGACAGAAGACCGCCGCCTGCACCCCGGCCGGTGTGCCGATGCGAAGGATCTCCCGTAAAATATACAGATCAAAGAACGATGCCCTGCATTCCAGATGGATCACATGCCTACTGCGAAGCAGGATCGTCACCAGCATGGCGGAAGAAAGAAGCGTCGCACATGTCGTAGAGATCGCCACAGCTGCCACGCCCTGATGAAAAAACGCCACCAGCGTGTAGCTGATGATGACCTTGATGACCCCTGCCGCCGCCAGACAGAAGAGGGGCGTCTTCGTATCTCCCTGACTTCGGAAGATGGCAGACGCAAAATTATAGACCAGGATCCCCGGCAGTGCCAGGAAAAAAATGCGCAGATACTGGGCGGAGAGCGGCATGAGCGCCTCCGGCACCTGAAGCAGCGAGAGCAGAGGCTCCGCGACAGCTTCGCTCAGACAGGTCATCACGATCCCTGCGGCAAGCGCAAAGGCAAGCGTCGAAAAGACCGCCCGATGGACTCCCTCCCGATCTCCCTTCCCTGTCATTTGGGAAATCACGACATTCGCCCCGATCGAAATACCGATGAAAAATGTCACGATGAGGCTGATGATGGGCGTATTGCTCCCGACAGCCGCCATCGCTTCCTTCCCGACAAACTGCCCCATGATGATGGTGTCGATGGTATTGAACACCTGCTGCAGCATGCCCGTCAGTGCCAGGAGCAGCGCAAAACGGATCGTTTTCCTTCCGATCGGTCCATGCGTCATATCTATTTTTTTCATATATACCTCTTACCCGGCAGGCGAAGGACAGCGATCGGGGGGAAGGGAAATCATCTCTGCGCCCGGAAGCCGCCGGATGGCCTGCTACATATATTTTTTATTATATCATTCCTGACAACCTGCTTTGCAAGCGCGCCGCCTCTTGCCAAGACCGGCCATTGGCTCTATGATATAGAGGAACCGTCATTTATGCGCATGCCTTCTGGCTATCGAAAGGCATGCCTAAATAGTGACTAGTGACTGGGGACTGGATTCTAGTAGCTAGGGACTAGTGGCTAGGGATTAGGAGCTTCGAGTGACTAGTGACTTGTGACTTGTGACTTGTGACTTGTGGCTTGTGGCTTGAATACTACTTTCGGGCATCGCCCTATATATATTTGCGGCGAAGCCGCCACCGCAACCCTGAACCCTGAACCCTGAACCCTGAACCCTGAACTCTTGTCCCTTTATTGATTTCCTCTAAGGAGGCCCGCTTATGGATCTATTCGGACACGAAGACCCGGAAGAATATATCGTCCGCCGCAGGCAGGAGATGGAGCGCCCCACCGGCTTTGCCACGCACGAAGCACTGAAGGAAGCCATCACCTCCTGCAGCCGCTGCCCGCTCCGCCGCGAAGGCGGTCTTGGTCCCGTGCTCTCCACCGGCCCTGCGGATGCCCCGCTCATGATCGTCGGCGAAGGCCCCGGGGGTGTCGAGGATGACTACGGCGGCCCTCTGATCGGCCCCTCCGGGCAGCTGCTGGACAAGGCGCTCGCCTCCGTCGGCATCACCCGCGACCATGTCTACGTGACAAACATCGTAAAATGCCGTCCGCGCGGCAACCGCACCCCCACCATGGACGAAGGGCATTTCTGCGGAAGCATCTGGCTTTTGCAGGAGATCGCACTCGCACGCCCTGCCGTCATCATCGGTCTTGGCAAAGTCGCACTCCGCTTCTTCCTGGGCCGCGAAGCCGGCATCATCCGCTCCCGCGGTCACTGGATCGATTTCCATGGCATCCCCGTCATGCCGACCTTCCATCCCGCTTACCTTCTCCGCCAGAGCGGCCGCGCACTGGTCGATGCGAAATGGCAGGTCTACTACGACCTCAAAGCCGCCAAGGAACGCGCCGCCGCCCTCCGTCCTGACTGGGTATGGCAAAGCGACACCCCGCCAAACCTTTTGGACGAGCTTGCCGCGGAGCGCGCGAAACGGCACTCCCATGAATGATGTCCTCCCCGATCCCCTATCGCTTTTGTAAGAAAGGACTCTTATGCATACACTCTTGACCATCCTCATCGGCCTCGCCATCAGCGGCTGGTTCCTCTACTGCCTCTACCGCATGCTGCGCGGCGCGCGCGGCAGGGACTGCGCCAGCTGTCACCTCGCCGGCGGCTTCGACTACAAAAGCGCCGCGCCTGTCAAGCCCGCTGCCATGAAGCGCAAAGAGATCGTCACTGACACCGGCCATCTCATCATCGTCGACGAAGAAGCTGCCAGAAGGCGGCGCGAACGGATACGGAAGATGATGGAGGGGAAATGACGGGGACTGGCAGCTGGTGGCTAGGGACTGGTGACTAGGGATTAGGGATTAGGAGTCTCTCGTATCGTCATTGAAAGCGTTGCCGAGAAATCTTCCTTGCAGACCGATAAACGATGTATGTGTGAACACAGAAATACCTAGCCCCAACCAAGACGTCGTTTCCCTGCCAGTGCCTATGTGATACGGACCGCAGTGCAAGAAAGATCCCTCGGCTGCGCTCGGGATGACGATACAGGAAAAGGATACCCCAAAAAGTTTGAAAACAAGGATGAGTGGCTAGTGACTTACATACCACTTTCGGGCATCGCCCTATATATATTTGCGGCGAAGCCGCCACCACAACCCTGAACCCACAACCCTGAACCCTGAACCCTGAACCCTGAACCCTGAACCCTGAACCCTGAACCCTGAACCAAAAAAACAAGCCATCTTTTACCACGAAAAGATGGCTTGTTTTTTTACAATGTCCGTCCCATATCGACGGCCATCTGCTTATCTCTTTCCGGCGAACGGCCAGCGATGGTGAGATAGCCGCCGATCATCGCGCCATTGAGCCCCGCCGAGAGGACAAAGGCCTGCATGTCGCGGAGCGAATTCTCCCGCCCCGCGCATACGCGCATGATGGCGTGAGGCAGGATAAAGCGGTACATGGCGAACATCCGAAGGATCTCGATCGGCTTCGGAGGCTTATTCTTGCCAAAGGGCGTTCCCGGGATGGGATTGAAAATATTGAGCGGCACAGAGGTGACGTGATGCTCACGAAGAGCAAAGGCCATGTCTATCCGGTCTTCCTCCGTTTCCCCCAACCCGAAGATGCCGCCGGAGCAGACCTCCAGACCCGCCTGCTGGATGCGGCGGATGTGCGCTTCCTTTTCCTTATACGTGTGTGTGGTGCAGATGGCGGGGAAATGGCGCTTCGCCGTTTCCAGATTGCAGTGGATGCGCTGGCAGCCTGCCGCCTTCAGCGTCTTCAGCTGCTCCTCGGTCAGAAGTCCGAGCGAGCAGCAGACGGAGAGCTTCGTCTCTTGGGTGATCCGTTTCACCGCTTCTACGATGGAAGCGAACTGCACGGGATCGCTCTGCCCGCGTCCGGAGGTGACGATGCCGAAGCGTTCTGCGCCATAGGCCTCTGCCTGTTTGGCTTCGCGGAGCAGATCCTCCGGGCTTCTTAGCGGATACTCCTTGACGCCGGTGTGATACCAGCCCGACTGCGCGCAGAACTTGCAATTCTCCGTACAGCGTCCTCTTCTGGCATTCACATCGCTGCAAAAGCGCATCTGATCGCCGCAGAAGGTCTTCCGGATCCTGTCTGCTGCCGCCATAAGGAAGAAAGGCTCCTCCTTTCCGGCCGCAAAGAGCGTCTCTGCCTCCTCTCTGGAGATCTCTCTACCCGCGAGCACCTGATCCATACACCGAGTGATGGTTGCTATATGTTCATCCATGATTTGCCTCACCATTTTCTTTCAGGAAAACACCGATTCAGTCTGACCCTTGCATGATCCCGCCAAACGTATATAGAAGGAGTGAAGGTGACAGCCTCACCCCTCATCGCATCATACCTGCGGTGCTGTCTGGGTACGGCCAAGGTCGTGAAGCATCGCGATGTCATCCTGCGGATCCGAGCCCTTGCTGGTGAGGTAATTGCCGATCATGACGCCGTTCATACCGCCGGCGGTGCGGATCAGCGTCCTCGCTTCCTCTTCTGTGGTCGCTCCACCATTCAAGACCTTTTCCGTCCACTTCAAAATCTGTTCGCAGCTGCTTTCCATTTTTAAATCCTCCGGTCGCATGGCCGGGTCTTGCCTTTGTCATACCTTACGTGTCATACGTAATAGAAATATTCGTGTTTGACAATGGGAATATTTCTATGCATTTGTGCTGGTTATTGTGAAATCGGGACTGGAAATCAGACGTCTGATGTCTGATTTCCAGTCCCGAGTCATTCTCAAAGCTTCGGTGTCGTCATGGAACGTCCGAGATCCTCCGTCATGCGGATATCCTCCTTCGGATCGCGGCCGCCTGTCGTCAGATAGCCGCCCACCATGATACCATTCAGCCCGCCTGTCAGCGCATACGCTTGCAGGCTTCGCAGGTTCACCTCACGGCCGCCTGCGGTGCGGATCAGCGCCTTCGGCAGGACGAAACGGAACATCGCAAACGTGCGGAGCACCTCCAGCGGCGACAGACGCTTATTCGTATAGAAAGGCGTCCCCTTCACCGGATTCAGGATATTCAGCGGTACCGAGTCGATATGCATCTCCTTCAGGTGGAAGGCCATCTCCACCCGCTGATCCAGAGACTCCCCGAGCCCGATGATCCCGCCGGAGCACACGCGGATCCCTGCCGACTGCGCGGTATGGATGATATCCTCCTTATCCTCCATCGTATGCGTCGAGCAGATCTCCGGGAAATAGGAAGGCGACGTCTCGATATTGCAGTGGATGCGCGTGATGCCCGCCTCTTTCAGCTGGAGTGCCTGCTCCTTGGAGATCAGTCCCAGCGAGCAGCACACTTCGATCCCCACCTGCTCTCTGATCTTCTTCACGATGTCGATGATCTCATCGAACTCATTCGGATTATCCTGGTTACGGCCGGAAGTCACCAGAGAGAAACGGACAGCGCCTGCTTCCTTCGCCTTCTTCGCTGCCGCCAGGATCTCCTCCTCCGGCAGAAGGCGATACACCTTCGCGCCGGTATGATACCAGCCCGACTGCGCGCAGAACTTGCAATTTTCCTGACAATGCCCGCTTCTTGCATTGATGATCGCACAGAAATCCACCGCATTCCCATTGAACTTCTGACGAATCTTATCGGCCATCGCAAGCAGCAGCATGGTATCCTCATCCTTCGTGCGGATGAGACTCTTCGCTTCCTCCTGCGTGATCTCGCCCCCATCCATGACCTTCTCCGCCAATCTGATGATCTCTGCACAAGCACTTTCCATGATGATTCTCCCTTTCCTTCATTCCTTCGGGCCACTCGCCCTTTGAATTGTTACCTTGTAGGTAAGTATAAAATAAACAATCAGATGTGTCAATCAAGAAAATAATTGTAGTTGACAATGAAGAGAGGAAAGCGGGTTCTATAGGTTCAGAAGGTTCAAAGGATTCAAAGGGTTCAAAGGGGAAGGAGGCGGCTTCGCCGCTTTTTAGCGGGTGCTGTCCTCGTATCGTCAGCCTTCCCCTATGGGAAGGTGCCCCGCAGGGGCGGATAGGGCACCAGCGGTATGAAAGACAGATGAGGAAAGCGGAGAAGTGCGTGGCATATGTGGGGGAAGCGCGAGAGCCTGACCGCGAATGACAACGATTGAATTAGTGCTTCCTTAAAAATCATTCGCGCCCCTTCCTCTGGAAGGGGCAGACGAGCGAAGCGAGGCGGGGTTGGCTTCCCCGAATGTGGGAGTACCGTTTTGCGCGACCAACCTCCGCCCCTTCGGGGCACCTCCTTCCAAAGGAAGGAGGGAGAAAAAAGGCGCTGATGTCTTCCGATCTCCCAGTCCCCAGCCATCCCATACACCACAAAGCCCCTGACCGGAAAATTTCCGATCAGGGGCTTTCTATGCGATCGCATCAGCGTCTCTTAAAAGACATTAGTCGATCGTGATCTGACGCGATGGTTCTGCCTTCTTTTCTTCTTCCTTCGGCAGTGTGATGGTCAGGATGCCATCCTTCAGCGCCGCTTTGATACCTTCCTCCTTGATGCCTTTCACCGTGAACTGACGGCTGAAGGAGACAGAAGCACGTTCGCGGCGGATGTAGTGATGCTCTGTATCATCGGCATCCTTCTTGTCTTCCTTCTTTGCACCCAGAGACAGGATCCCATTTTCATAAGAAATATGGATCTCTTCCTTCTTGAACCCCGGCATATCGCAAGTGATCTCGTAATGATCCTTCTTATCCTCAATATCGACCTTCGGGACAGCGGTGTAATCCTGATACACCGTCGGCATATCATCATCAAAGAAGTGATCCAGAACCGTATTGCCAAACAGACCATCAAATGGAATCAAACTACGCATATCAAAGACCTCTTTCTTTTTATAATTTTCTTCAGGAGCCCTTTCGGTTCTCCCTTGAACAACTATAGTATAGCACTTTTAGCACTCATGTCAATAGAGTGCTAAATTATTTTTGATTATTTGATTTAAGAGAATGGAAATGCGTGCTGCGATGATCCTTAGCTGGTGCTATCCTCGTATCGTCAGCCTCCCTATGGGAAGGTGCCCCGAAGGGGCGGATAGGGCACCGGCGGCAGGAAAGACAAAGGCGCTGATGTCTTCCAATCTCCTAGTCTCTTAGCCACCCGTCAGCTCGACACATTTGTGACAGTGAGGATGCGTTGTCCCTCATGCTCTTCGCTCGTGTACGTGATCCGCACCGTCCGCTTGTACCCGCCCTCTGCATCCGATGCCGTAGACAGGATGACCCCCTCCGTGCGGGATGCCGACGTATCCGTTACCGTCACCTTGACCCGCCGTCCATTCACCGAGAGCGTGAAGCTCTGATTTCCCATCGTCCCCGCCTTCAGCCGCCCGAGCGCCACATTCGCTCCGCTCTCTGCCGCATACACCGAAGACAGCCCCTGCTGATAGAGATACGCCTCCGAGGCGGTGCGGGAGACATAGTAGAGCGCTCCCGCAGACAGCGTCACCAGCATAGAAAAAAGAAGCAGCAGGCACAGCGTCATGGAGCCCTTCCTTCTATTCATAGCGCTGCCCCTTCCTGTAGAAATCGGCATACGAGAGAAGACTCGTCCGGAAATCCATCATTTCCCCCGACGGGCGATGCAGGATCGAGAAGGAGATCGCAAGCGATCCCTCCCCGTTCTTGGCAAAAAGCGGCCCCTCCTCACAAGTCAGTGCATACTCCTCCTTCCCCGATGTCGTCCCCGTCACCGGCTCCGTCGTCATCCCGTACACATCGAGCTTCAATTTCTCCTGATCCAGAAAGAAACGATACGTCTTCACTTCGCCCGACTGGTTATACGCCTCGTAGCTGTAGGTATCGCCGGAAATCGAAGAAGCCGTCTCCCTCTTGAGAGCATTGCGGAGCTGCTCAGTCATGAAATCCATGGCATAGAGTCCCTCGCCCGTGATCCGCGAACGCTTCGCCATGAGATCCGCCGCACGCACAGCCTCCACCGCGAAGGGATAGAGCACCGCCGAAAGCGATGCGATCAGGAAAAGCGCGATCAGCGCCTCGAGAAGAATATATCCTCGTCTCTTCATGCTCCTCCTCCCTTTCTCGCCCTGACAAGGAAACACTGCGTCTTTCTTTTTTCCCTATTATAACAAAAAGGCGATGTGAAGAAATGAGGATTCATTTCTTCACATCGCCTTTTTACTTTGCTTTCATTTGGTTCAGGGTTCAAGGTTCAGGGCTCTCGTGGC
>ERZ857629.1953-NODE-1953-length-20594-cov-11.187010_pt1 | contig 20594 bp, 17 predicted proteins | sample MGYA00519700_ERZ857629 | MGnify/ENA primary metagenome ERZ857629 (study PRJEB31778, sample SAMEA3449351) | human gut metagenome | biome: human gut; feature: human-associated habitat; material: faeces | place: United Kingdom | collected 2010/2012 ...
TGCGGCCGGTCAGGCCGCTGTCGCCCTGCGGGCCGCCGATGACGAAGCGGCCGGTGGGGTTAACATAGATCTTCGTATCTTCATCCATCAGCTCCGCGGGAACGGTCGGCTTGATGACAAGCTCGATCATGTCGCGGCGGATGGTCTCAAGCGCCGCCTCAGGCGCGTGCTGGGTGGAAAGAACGACGGTATCGACGCGGCAGGGCTTGCCGCTCTCGTCGTACTCGACTGTCACCTGCGTCTTGCCGTCGGGGCGGAGGTAGTCGACAAGCTCCTGCTTGCGCACGTCGGTCAGTCTCTTTGCCATCTTGTGGGACAGCGAGATGGCGAGCGGCATCAGCTCGGGCGTCTCGGTGCAGGCATAGCCGAACATCATGCCCTGATCGCCCGCGCCGTTGTCAAGCTCGCTCGCGCCGTTCTCCTTGTTTTCAAAGGAGTTGTCCACGCCCATCGCAATGTCGCCGCTCTGCTCGTCGATATTCGTGATAACGCCGCAGGTGTCGCAGTCGAAGCCATACTTTGCGCGGTCATAGCCGATGTCGCGGATGACGTCGCGCGCGATCTTCGGAATGTCGACGTAGCAGCTCGTCGTGATCTCGCCCATGATGTGGACAAGGCCGGTGGAAACGGTCGTCTCGCAGGCCACGCGGCCATTGGGATCCTTTTCCATGATCGCGTCGAGCACCGCGTCGGAGATCTGGTCGCAGATCTTGTCGGGATGCCCCTCAGTGACGGATTCGGAGGTAAATAAACGCTTTGCCATGGTAATTTCTTCCTTTCTCTTTCCGGAAAAACAAAAAATACTCTGTCGAACCGACAGAGTATCGCGCTTTCTGCTCTTCCTCATCTTTCGATTCGTTCGTCGGATTTGGCACCTTGCCTCTTTGGGCAGGTTGTCGTGGCGTCATCGGGCCGTTCCCTCAACCACTCTTGATGAAGTATTCACTTTTTGGCTTTCGCCAGAGGTTATTGTAGCATGTTTGTGCGCTTTGTCAATGATATTTTTAAGATTTTGTGCAGACACTTGACTTTGCCCGTATTTATGCTATAATGTCCTCTGCAAAATTTAACTGTCATCGGGGACTTGCGGCCGCAGCCGCAACGGTCAAGAGATGTCGGATGCGTCCGGTCAAGAAAATGGCCGGACTTTTTTTGCATTTTTTCGATTTTTTACCAAAGGAGGCCGCGGCTGTGACCATCTCCCTTTCCGACCATTTTACCTATCGTAAGCTCCTGCGCTTCGTCGCGCCGAGCGTCATGATGATGATCGTGACGTCAATCTACAGCATCGTCGACGGCTTTTTCGTTTCCAACTTCGTCGGCAAGAACCCCTTTGCCGCCGTGAACCTTATCTTTCCCGTTATCATGGCGCTCGCGGCGTTCGGCTTCATGATCGGCACAGGCGGCAGCGCGCTCATTGCCAAAACGCTCGGCGAGGGCAAGCCGAAGGAGGCCAGCGAGATCTTCTCGATGCTCGTCCTCGTGCTGGCCGTGGGCGGCGCGGCGCTCTCGGCCATCGTGTTCATCTTCGCCCGCCCTATCTCCTACGCCGTGGGCGCGACGGAGCTGACGATCGACGACTGCGTGCTCTATGGGCGCATCCTGCTTGTGTCGCTGCCGTTTTTCATGCTGCAAAACAGCTTCCAGAGCTTTCTTGCCACGGCGGAAAAGCCGGGCTTTGGTCTGCGGGTCACGGTGTTCGCGGGACTTACCAATATGGTGCTGGACTTTCTGCTCGTCTACGTCTTCCCCCTTGGGCTTTTCGGCGCGGCGCTTGCCACAGCCCTTTCCCAGATCGTCGGCGCGCTCATCCCGCTCATCTACTTCCTGCGCCCGAACGACACGCCTCTGCGCCTGACGCGCACGCGCCTTGATCTGCGCGCACTGGGCAAGGCCTGCTACAACGGCTCGAGCGAGATGGTCAGCAACCTCTCGACCTCGCTCGTGAGCGTGCTCTACAACGTGCAGCTCATGGCCGTCGCGCAGGAGGACGGTGTGAGCGCCTACGGCGTTTTGATGTACGTCAACCTGATCTTCATGGGCTTCTTCTTCGGCTATTCCATCGCCGTCACGCCCGTCGTCGGCTATCACTACGGAGCAAAGAACCACGGAGAGCTCAGGAGCCTTCTCAAAAAGAGCCTCTGCATCACGCTCATCGCAAGCCTTCTGATGACGGCCTCGGCCATTGTGCTGGCCGAGCCCATCGCCCGCATCTTTGTCGGCTACGACGCGGTGCTGTGCGGCATCACGGCGAATGCCCTGCGCATCTATGCGCTCTCGTTCCTTGTCTGCGGCTTCAACATCTTCGGCTCGGCGTTCTTCACAGGACTCAATGACGGCACCGCGAGCGCGCTCATCTCGTTTTTGCGCACGCTCGTCATTCAGGTCGCCGCGGTGCTGCTCCTGCCGCGCATCCTCGGCATCGACGGCATCTGGCTCGCCATCACCGCCGCCGAGGCGCTCACGCTGCTCGTTACGGGAGCGCTGTTCCTTGCGGGCCGGAAAAAGTATCACTACGCCTGAGCTCCATCAGCAGCCAATGAACAGCCGCAGCGGTTCCCCCGCCGCGGCTGTTCTTGCACATTCCGGCGGGCTGTGGTAAGATCATTTCAGCAAATCGGAATTTGCAAAGGAGAATGCGTATGAGTTTTATGACATGGTTAGCTATATTATATTTAATGTTATTTGTGATTGATATATTTGCATTTACAAAAGGTAAAGAAACTAAAAAATGGGCTCCGTGTATAATTGTGTCTGCGCTCATGGTTGTGGGAATTGTGATTTTAGGTCATTTATGGTTCACATCGCCAATGTAATTTAACTTCCAGTTTGTCAAACTGCTGCACACGCTTTTTTCACCGACCGGTACAATGACCGGTCGGTCTTTTTGTGCACTTTTCTCTCCCCGACCTCTTGACAATCAATATTGTTGTGATATTATTTTGATATCAATTATTGGAGGTGCTTTTTCATGGAAGAAAAAATCATCACTGGTCATAAAAACGGTATGCTCGTGCTGCTGCTCTGGATCGTGCTCTTTATCGCCGCCGCTGTCGGCCTCATTTTCAGCATCACGGCGCATTTGATCCCGCTCGTCATTCTCTGCATCGCCGTGCTCGCGCTCGGTTGGATCCCTCTGTGCGGCCTGCGCGTTCTGAAGCCGCAGGAGGCGCTGGTGTTGACGCTGTTCGGCAAGTACATCGGCACGCTCAAGGGCGACGGCTTCTATTGCGTCAACCCCTTCTGCACGTCCTTTAACCCCGCCGCCAAGACGAAGCTCAACCAGTCCGGCGACGTGGACGGCGGCCACAAGGGCGGCGACATTCTCGTCGCCATGCAGAGCGCGTCCGCCGCGGTCGAGGTCGGCGGCAGCAAGAAGATCTCGCTCAAGATCATGACGCTGAACAACGCCCGCCAGAAGATCAACGACTGCCTCGGCAACCCCGTGGAGATTGGCATCGCCGTCATGTGGCGCGTGACCGACACGGCCAAGGCCGTTTTCAACGTGGACAATTACAAAGAGTATCTCTCCCTCCAGTGCGACGCGGCGCTGCGCAACATCGTGCGCATCTACCCCTACGACGTTGCGCCGAACGTGGACACCACGGGCGACGGGCAGGCCGACGAGGGGAGTCTTCGCGGCTCGAGCGAGGTCGTGGCCGCGCGCATCCGCGACGAGATCCAGGCCAAGGTCGCGGACGCAGGTCTTGAGATCATCGAAGCGCGCATCACCTACCTCGCCTACGCGCCCGAGATCGCGGCGGTCATGCTCCAGCGCCAGCAGGCCAGCGCCATCATCGACGCGCGCAAGATGATCGTTGAGGGCGCGGTCGGCATGGTCGAAATGGCGCTCGACCGCCTTTCCGAAAACAAGACCGTCGAGCTCGACGAGGAGCGCAAGGCGGCGATGGTCTCGAACCTGCTGGTGGTGCTCTGCGGCAACCGCGACGCGCAGCCCGTCGTCAATTCCGGCAGCCTCTACTAAAGAGGCCGGAGGTCACCCATGAGCGACAACACCAAAAAGCAGATCCCTCTGCGCCTTTCGCCCAAGCTCTACGCGGCCATCGCCGCCTGGGCGGAGGATGATTTCCGCTCGGTCAACGGGCAGATCGAATACCTGCTCAGCGAGTGCGTGCGCCAGAGAAAGAAAAACGGCAAATATGTCGGCGAGGAGATCGACGTGCCGCCGGAGCTGGATATTGAATGATGTTATCGTTAAGAACGCGGGAAGGCCGTCACCCTTCCCGTGTTCTTTTTCCTCATTCCATTTTGTTGAGTGGATTTGTTCAAACTTTATTGATGACTTTTTTCCGCTTTTATGGCATAATATAACAATCATAAACAAAAGAGCAAAGCGAGGTATCTCCCTTGAATAAACTCAACCGCGCGATCGACCGTTTCTGTATCCTGCACCCGAACTTCGGCATCCCCAACCTGATGCTTTATGTCGTTATCGGCAATGTGGTGCTGGGACTGCTGTCCAGATTCTCCAGCGGAAACTTCTTGGGCTTTTTCGCCTACACGCTCGACGGACTGCTGCATGGGCAGGTCTGGCGGCTCATCACATTCGTGCTCATTCCCGAGAGCACCAGCCCCTTCTATCTGCTCATCACCTGCTATTTCTACTACTGGATCGGCTCGACGCTCGAGCGCCAGTGGGGCACGGCCAAGTTTACCACCTACTATCTCAGCGGTATGCTGCTCACCGTTGTCGGCGCGAGCATCGTCAGCCTGATCGTCGGCGCGAGCCTGCCGGTCTACGGTGCAAATTATGTCAACTTCGCCATGTTCATGGCGTTCGCCCTGCTTTACCCTGACACGCAGGTGCTGCTGTTTTTCTTTCTCCCCATCCGCATGAAGTGGCTCGCATATATCGACGTGTTCTACTTCTTCTTCGACATCGCCCGCTTCATCGCCGCCGGCGCATGGTACTATGCCATCCTGCCCATCGTGGCGCTTTTGAACTTCGTCATCTTCTTCTGGCCCGAGCTGACACACTTTTTCAAGCTCGAACGCCGCCAGAGCAGACAGGCCACGCACTTTCACAACACAGTGCGCTCCCAGCAGCGACAGGAGCAGTACCAGCAGCAGACACAGGGCTATCGCCACAAGTGCGCGGTCTGCGGCCGCACGGACGTGACGGATCCGGAGCTGCAGTTCCGTTATTGCAGCAAGTGCGCGGGGTATCACTGCTTCTGCTCCGATCACATCTTCAACCACGTCCACTTCACGGACGAACAGCCATAAGCAAAGGGAGGCATTTTTCATGGCATACACCAAAGAGCAGGCATGGGAGCTGCTCTCGCAGTACAACAAGGGCGAGTTCCACTTAAAGCACGCCAACATCGTCGCCGACGTGATGCGCTGGTACGCGGAAAAGCTCGGCTACGGCGACGAAGCCGATTTCTGGGAGATCGTTGGCCTTCTGCACGATCTCGACTTTGAGATGTATCCAGACGAGCACTGCATCAGATCGCAGCAGATCATGCGCGAAGCCGGCCTTGACGAGCGCCTGATCCGCGCCACCGCGAGCCACGGCTACGGTCTGCACTTCGAGGGGCTGCCCGAGCCGCAGCACGAGATGGAAAAAGTCCTCTTCGCCACCGACGAGCTCACCGGCCTCATCGGCGCGGCCGCGCTCATGCGCCCGAGCAAAAGCGTCAGCGACCTTGAGGTCAAGTCTGTCAAGAAAAAGTACAAGGATAAGAAGTTTGCCGCCGGCTGCTCGCGCGAGGTCATCGAGCGCGGCGCGGAAATGCTCGGATGGGACCTCGACACGCTCATCGAGCAGACGATCCTTGCCATGCGCGCCAGCAGCCACGTGGATTGAGGCGCGCGGCCTCATGCCGAATATTCTGTGAAAGGAAGGTGCTCCCATGAGCGATTTCACCCCGACGCCCACCCCCAGCTACAGCGGAAAGCTCCGCAACCATATGCTGCTGGTGCCAGAGTGCATCAACGAGTGCAGCGGCATCCGCATCTTCGGCCGGACTGTCAAGTCCTTCGTTTTCTCTACCGACGTTGCCACCATCGCCAGCTGCAATGCCGACGCGGTCATCGCCGTCTATCCCTTCACGCCGCAGCCGCGCATCGTGCGCGCCGTCATCAGCGTGGCGGATATGCCCGTGTTCTGCGGCGTCGGCGGCGGCTTCACGTCCGGCGCGCGCTCCGTTGCCCAGGCGATGGAGGCCGAGCACTGCGGCGCCTACGGCGTCGTGCTCAACGCGCCTGTTTCGGCCGATATCCTGCGCGATATCAAGGCGCATATCGACATTCCCGTCGTGGCGACCATCGTCTCCGCCACGCAGGACACCGAGGCGCGCATCGCCGCAGGCGTCGATATCCTGAACGTCTCCGCCGCCGCGGAAACGCCGCAGCTCGTCGCCGCGCTCCGCGCGCGCCATCCCGAGATCCCCATTATCGCCACGGGCGGCCCGAAGGACGAGACCATCCGCAGCACCATTGCCGCCGGCGCGAACGCCATCACCTACACCCCGCCCGACAACGGCGTGCTGCTGGCCGACATCATGCACGCCCACCGCGAGCGCTACCGCTGAGCATTACATGCAAAAAACGCTGACCCGTAAGGGTCAGCGTTTTTCGCTTTATTCCGTTCAGTACGGGCATGGGAACGCGGAGAACACCGCATGGCCGTCCACAAGCGTGAAGGGGTACTCAAAGACCTCCTCGCCATTCGGCACATAGCCGTCATCCGTGTAGTCCAGCCGCTCGACCGTCTGCGTCAGGACGCCCCTTTCAAGATCCACGCTGAGCGATTGGCTGCCGTAGCTGTCGTCGCCGCCGCGATCGGCGGAGAGCACATAGAGCCGGCCGTCCACTTCCTTAAAGCGATCCGGCGAGTAGGCCAGCCATTCGTCCACCACCTCGCCTGTCACGTGCTCCTCCAGCAGCGCGCGCAGCTGCTCCATCGTGTCCACGCCCTTGATGCCGAAGTGATAATAGGTGTAGCCGTTTTCGTCCTCGATCGACGGCATGCTCTCGTCGATGGGCGGCGTGGTCATGTGGAACCATGTCCACATGCTCTGCGTCACGTGATAATCCGCTTCCACGATCTTCTCCTGCGGCATATCGAACAGCGCCTGCGTATGCCGGTCGAGCGTGTAGAAGAACTTCTCATACGGGATCTCGAAGATCTGCGCCCCCGCCGCATACGGCGCGATGATGTAGGGATCGAACGTGACGGTCAGCCCGTCCGCCGTAAAGTTTATCGCCGCAAAGGAGGAAAAGTCCCAAAGGTAGGAATCGTAATCGTCGAAATATCCTTCCGCCAGGCCTTTTGCTTCGATCTCATCGAGCATTCCCCAATAGATGGCCCGCCGGAACGGATAGTCGGAATACGCGCCGTTTTGCTCCGCCAGATCGTCCGCCGTCAGGAATCCTCCCGTCGTCAGGTCAAAGTTCCACGCGCGGGTGCTGCCGTTGGGGTGGCTGCCGCCGTAATAGGTATAGCCCTCGGCACGGACGCTCACAAGCCCGCCGCCGGTCTGATAAACGCTCCCGACCGTCAGCTCGCTGGCCCAGTGGCCGCCCAGCGCAAAGAGCGAATCGCCGCCGTCCGATGCGTAAAGCTTTTTCGCCTCTGCGGCCATCTGCCCCGCCTCCGCCTTCAGCCCCGCGAGCACGCTGTCCATCTCGTTGTTGAACACGCTCTGCGCCATGACCTGCGCGGCGGCTGCACCGCTGGACGCCGTGTTCGCCGTCAGGTTTTCCGCCGCCGTATAGAGCGTGCCGTCTGCCGTGCGCAGCTCGAGCCGCGGCAGCTCATAGTGCTCGGAGAGCAGCAGCGTGCCGTCGTCGGCCTTGTACTCGTTTTCATAGACGCTCGTCGCCGCCGCAAAATGCAGCCCGCTTTCCGACGGCGCATCGTCCTCCGGCGCTCCCGCGCCGCAGGCGGCGAGTCCCAGCAGTATCGCCGCAGCAAGCAGCAGCGTCATCCATTTTTTCATCGTTATTCTCCTTTCCGGGGAATGTGACCGCACTTACACGATCACCGGTCCGCTCGTCCATGCGCTGCCGCCCGCAGCGGCGGCAAGCGCCGGATAAGCCAGCGCATATTGATCCTCCGCGCGCGCCGTAAGGGCAAAGAGCCTTTGGGCGGACGCGTCCAGTGCGCGCACGTCGGCGCTCCTGATGAGCACCGGCACGCTCGCCGTTTGTTTCATTCGCTTCAGCAGCGCGCGCCCGCGCTCGTTGAAGGCCAGCACCCTGAGGTACGGCATACGCTGCGGCACATCCTCCGCCGCCACGCCGAGATACGCCGCGAGCAGCAGCCGCCGCAGCCGCGCGTAGGCGTAGCGCTTCGTCTTCACCGCAGAGAGCAGCGCGTCGATCGACGGCGCCGTGCGCGCCGCGTCGGCAAAGCGGCGGTACAGCCCCTCGTTCCCGCCGTCGTAGCGTGCAAAATCCGCCTCGTCCATCATGCGCAGGCGCGAGAGCATCGCGCGCTCCGCGTTCGCCATCGTCACCGGCGCGCGGCCCGCCGCGCGCTCGCGTGCATAGACAGCCGCGCTCTCTTCCGTCAGGAAGGAGGAGGCGTCCTCCCCGCGCACAAGCAGCTCGCGGATGTGGCTCGCCGAGGCGAAGCCCGCCGCCGCACCGTCGTTGTGGCCGACAGCCCTGCGCGGAAGCGCGAGCGGCTCGATCGCGCTCCCGCTTTGGAGGAGCGCCTTGCAGTACTCAACGCCGAGGATATCGTTCGGCTGGCGCAGCACATCTGCGTCGGCGCCGACCAGCGCGCGCGCCGCGGCCTCCCTTGCCGCCGCAAACGATGTGCCCTCCGCGAGCCTTTCGCGGAGCTTTTCGGAAAAGTCCCCGCTCAGCAGCGCCTCTGCCATGCGCCGCAGCCTCATCGTATCGCCGCACTCGCTGCCGAATACAAGCGTATCAACAAGGCCCGTATCCTCCAGCACCGCAGTGCCGCCGCGCGCAAAGCCCTCCGCCGACGAGATCGCCCACGGCAACGGCAGCTCGAGAACGAGATCCGCGCCGCCGCGCACGGCGGCCTCCGCCCGCGCATGGGCGCGCATGACGGCAAAATCGCCCCGCTGGACAAAGTCCCCGCTCATGGCGCATACGATCGCCGTTTCCGCGCCGAGCAGGCGGCGCGCCTCGCCGATCTGCCAGGCATGACCGCGATGAAACGGGTTATATTCGCATATTATACCAGCAGTTTTCATGGAAGTCCTCTCAAAGCGGTTACAAAAGAGTTACGTTTTGTTAAATTTACTTGTGTTTGGAAAAAATTTTGCTATAATAGACGCTGTATTGAAATCTACGGCGGATCATTTTTTCTTATTTTATCGGAAATTCGGGCGTAATGCAAGCCGCCCTCGGAAAAAGGAGTACATTTATGAACGTTTTGGTCATCAACGCAGGTTCTTCCTCCCTGAAGTATCAGTTGCTCAACCCCACCACGGGCGAGCTGCTCGCCAAGGGCCTTTGCGAGCGCATCGGCATCGACGGCCGCTTCACCTACAAGCCCCAGCTGCCCGGCAAGGACGCCACCAAGGAGGCCGCCGTCTCCATGCCGACGCACAGCGAGGCCATTCAGGCCGTGCTCGACGCGCTGGTCGACGAGAAGAACGGCGTCATCGGCTCGATGAAGGAGATCGACGCCGTCGGTCACCGCGTCGTCCATGGCGGCGAAAAGTTTGCCAAGTCCGTCGTCATCACCGACGAGGTCATGCAGGCCATCGAGGAGTGCAATCCCCTCGCCCCGCTGCACAACCCCGCCAACATCATCGGCATCAAGGCCTGTCAGGAGCTCATGCCCGGCGTTCCCATGGTCGCTGTGTTCGACACTGCCTTCCATCAGACCATGCCGCCCGTGGCCTATACCTATGCCATCCCCTACGAGTATTATGAAAAGGACAAGGTCCGCCGCTACGGCTTCCACGGCACTTCTCACAAGTATGTTGCCTCCCGTGCGGCCGACATGCTCGGCAAGCCCATCGAGCAGCTCAAGCTGATCTCCTGCCACCTCGGCAACGGCTCGTCCGTCACCGCGGTCGACGGCGGCAAGAGCGTTGATACCTCCATGGGCTTCACCCCGCTCGCCGGTCTGCCGATGGGCACCCGCGCAGGCGATCTGGACGCCGGCATCCTCGAATTCCTGATGAACAAATACGGCATGGACATCAAGCAGATGCTCACCGTGCTCAACAAGAAGTCCGGCATGCAGGGCATCAGCGGCGTCAGCTCCGACTTCCGCGATCTCGAGCTGGGCGCGGAGCAGGGCAACGCGCGCTGCGCGCTCGCCCGCGACAAGTTCGCCTACGAGGTCAAGAAGCTCATCGGCGCGTATGCCGCCGCGATGGGCGGCGTGGACGCTATCATCTTTACCGCCGGCGTCGGCGAAAACGATGCGCTCGAGCGCATGGAGATCGCCAGCGGCCTTGAGTTCATGGGCGTGAAGATGGACGAGGACGCGAACAAGGTGCGCGGCGAGGAGCGCGTGATCTCCGCGCCCGATTCCAAGGTCACCGTTCTGCTCATCCCCACCAACGAAGAGCTGATGATCGCCATGGACACCGAGGCCCTCGTCGGCTGAGCGCGGAAGGCCTTCTCATAAAACAGCGCAAAAAGCGGGAGCTATGAAGCTCCCGCTTTTTTATGTCCATCCGCCGGAAGAAGCAAAAAAGCAGGAGGGCCGGAAGGCCCTCCTGTCATCACTTTTTCGCCGTGCTCATTCCTTCGGCAGCAGGATGCGGATTGTCGTGCCCTTGCCCACCTCGCTTTGCAGCTCGATCGTACCGTGATGATACTGTATGGCGTGCTTGACGATGGAAAGACCAAGTCCCGTGCCGCCGCTCTCCTTCGAGTGGCTCTTGTCCACGCGGTAAAAGCGCTCGAAGACGCGGCCCTGATGCTCCGGCGCGATGCCGATGCCGGTATCGGCCACGGAAACGAACGCTCTGTCCCCCTCCGTGCCGGTGCTGACTGTGACGCTGCCGCCCTCAACGTTATACTTGATGGCATTGTCGCAGAGGTTATAGACGACCTCGTACAAAAGGCGCTTGACGCCGTGCACCCGCACGGCCTCGCCCTGTACCGTGAACGCAATGCGCTTTTCCGCCGCCGCGCCGGTAAGGTCCGCCGCCGCCTCCTGCGAAAGTGCCAGCAGATCAACGGAGGTCATCGGCATCTCGTCGCCCTCGTCGAGCTGGGAAAGGCGGATGATATCGCCGATGAGCGTGACGAGCCGCTGGGACTCCTTGCGGATGTGGCCGACGAAGCGCGGCACATCCTCGGGCCGCACCATGCCGTTTTCCAGCAGCTCCGCGCTGCCGATGATGCCCTGGAGCGGCGTTTTCAGCTCGTGGGACACATTGGCCGTAAATTCGCGGCGGGTCTGCTCGGCAGTCTCGTGCTCGGTGATATCAAAGGCCAGCAGCACCGCGCCGACCGGCGCGCCGCCGTTTTCGATGCGGCTGATGTCAAACTGCCATACGCGGCCCGCGCGCTCCGCGCGCACCTCGCTGTGGCCGCCGGACATGGCGCGCTCAATGGCAAGGCTCGTATCGTGGCTGCGGTCGACGGCAAGGAAATCCTGCCCGACACAGCGCTCGTCCGTGCCGAACAGCGACTCCGCCGCGGGATTGATGCTCAGCACCCTTCCCTTTTCGTCCAGCAGGACAAGCCCCTCGCGCATACTGGCCGTGACCTGTGCAAACTCGTTCTTCTGCCGCGCCAGCTCGTCAAGCTGCTCGCGGATCTGCCGGTGCTGGCGGTTGATGCGCCCCAGCAGCGGCGAAAGCTCCTCATAGGCGTCGTTGTCGAGCGGATGCTCCAGATCCAGCTCGTTGAGCGGCTGCACGATGCGCCGCGAGATGCGCTTTGCCAGCACCGCCGACAAAATGAACGCCACGATCAGCACCACAAGGATGGGCTGCACCATGCCGACGAGCAGCACGCCCGCCGTCGCACGGCTGACCGAGACGCGCAGCACGCTCCCGTCGGAAAGCCTGCGCGCGCAGTACATCGTCTTTTGCAGCAGCGTCGAGGAATAGCGCGTGCTCTCGCCCGCGCCGCTTGTGAGCGCCTGGCGCACTTCCTCGCGCCCTGCGTGGTTCTCAAGGCTCTCCGCGTCGGTCACGGTATCGGCGAGCACCGTGCCGTCCGGCGCGATCCACGTGATGCGGCAGCGGTCGGACGAGACCTGCGCGAGATAATCCGCGCCGTCCCGCTCCACCGCGGCGGCGGCGAGCGAAAGCTCGTCGCGCAGCTGGTTTTTCTCCACGCTGCCAAAGTACTCATACAGACAGCCCATGATGACGAGCAGGCTTGCAAGCAGCACCGCGCCCGCGACGAGCAGGATGGAATGAAATATCTTTTTTGTCATGCCTTCCCCTCCATTCGGTAGCCCACGCCGCGCACCGTCACGATCCTGTCGCCGTAGGAGCCAAGCTTCTGGCGCAGCGTGCGGATGTGCATATCGACCGTGCGCGTTTCGCCGCAGTAATCCGTACCCCATACGGCAGCCATGAGCTGGTCGCGCGAAAAGGCCGTGCCCTGGTGCGCGAGAAAGAGCTTGAGCAGCTCAAATTCCTTATAGGTGAGCGCCGTGCGCGCGCCGTCCACCGTAACGGTGCGGCTGTCCTCATCGAGCGCAAGGCCGTCCGTGCGCAGCACGGTCTCGACCGTCTTCGTCCCGCAGCGGCGCAACACCGCCTTGACGCAGGATACCAGCTCCATCACGCCGAAGGGCTTGACGAGATAGTAGTCCGCACCGAGATCGAGCCCGCGGATCTTGTCATACTCCGCGCCCTTGGCCGTGGCCATGACGATGGGGATACCGGCAAGCCTGCTGTCCGCGCGCATCCGGCGCAGCAGCTCAAGCCCGTCGATCCCCGGGAGCATCACGTCAAGCACGACAAGCTCCGGCTGCTGCGACTTCAGCGCCTCCCAAAAGCTCGTGCCGTCGGCAAAGCCCTCGGCCTCAAAGCCGGTGGAGCGCAGGGCGTATACCTCGATATCGCGGATGCTGGCGTCGTCCTCCACGCACCAGATCATAGCTCATCCCTCCTCGCTTTTGTGCTCGCCGGTCACAGAGAAAATAACCCATTCGGCGATGTTGGTCGCATGGTCTCCGATGCGCTCGAAATACTTGGCGATCATGAGAAGATCAATCGCAAACTCGCCGTCGGCGGGATCGCGCGCGATGCGCTCGATCAGCGCGTGCTTCACGCGCGCGAAGTAATCGTCCACCACGTCATCCTCGGCGATGACCTTTTCCGCCAGCGCCACATCATGGCCGACGTAGGCGTCCACGCTCTCCGTGACCATCTTGATCGTCGAGCGCGCCATGCCGCGCAGCAGGTCGCTGTTCTCCGCGCCGCGTCCGCCCAGAAAGCTGACGATCTCGGCGATGTCCTCGGCCTGATCGCCGATGCGCTCCATATCCGTGATCATTTTCAGCGCCGCCGAAATCTGGCGCAGATCGCGCGCCACAGGCTGCTGCTGCAGCAGGAGCTTCAGGCACAGCGACTCGATCTCGCGCTCCTTGCGGTCGATCTCCGCATCCAGCGGGGAAACGCGCGCGGCCAGCGCCGCGTTTCCCTCCGTGAGCGACTGCGCCGCCAGCGCGATGACCTCCTCGCACAGCGAGCCCATCTCGATCAGCTCGCGGTTGAGCAGCGCAAGCTGCTCGTCAAACCGGCTTCTCATCTCAGCCAAACCTCCCCGTGATGTAGTCCTCCGTCCGCTTATCCTGCGGCTGGGCAAAAAGCTTCTCCGTCTCGCCGTACTCCACAAGCTCGCCGAGCAGGAAGAAGGCCGTATGGTCGGAAATACGCACTGCCTGCTGCATGTTGTGCGTAACGATGACGATGGTGTATTTTTCCTTCAGCTCCATCGCAAGCTCCTCGATCTTCGAGGTGGAGATGGGGTCGAGCGCGCTCGTCGGCTCGTCCATCAGCAGCACCTCCGGCTCGACGGCCAGCGCGCGGGCAATGCACAGCCTCTGCTGCTGCCCGCCGGAAAGGCCGAGGGCGTTTTTCTTCAGCCGGTCCTTGACCTCGTCCCAGATGGCCGCGCCGCGCAGGGATCTTTCAACGATCTCGTCGAGCTTTGCCTTGTTCTTCATGCCGTGCGTGCGCGGGCCGTAGGCGATGTTGTCATAAATGCTCATCGGGAAGGGGTTCGGCTTCTGGAAGACCATACCCACCTGACGGCGAAGCTCGCTTACGTCGACGGACGGATCGAAGATATCATCTCCCTTATACCTGACGCTGCCGGTGATCTTCACGTCGGGGACAAGATCGTTCATGCGGTCAAGCGTCTTCAAAAACGTCGACTTGCCGCAGCCGCTCGGCCCGATGAGGGCCGTGATGCTCTTTTCGGGAATGTCGATGCTGATATCCTTGAGTGCCTGATGGCTCCCGTACCACAGGCACAGATCCTTGACAGAAAGGATGCTGTTCATCATTCTCGTTCCTCTTTCAATACGTCTTCAAAGGCAAGGCCGTACCAGTGCGCCTCGCCGCGCGCGGCTGTTTTCCGCACGCATCGGTCACAGAAATCCGCGGCGCGCGTCAGCGCGTCCGGCATATCCCGCCCGTTCATCAGCTCGCCGCAGAGCGCGGAGACGAACACGTCTCCCGTGCCGTGCAGCGTTCCGGGAAGGCAGGGCTTGAATAGCTCCATATAAGCGCCGTCCAGGCGCGCACAGTAGCCGATCGTATCCTCTCGGCGCACGCCGGTGATGATGACGTTCGGCGCCGTTATTTTCTCAAGCAGCTCCTCGACGCCCGCGTCCATCGCACAGCCCGCGAGCAGCGCGGCCTCGGTGCGGTTGGGGGTGATGAGCCGCGCGTCGCTGCACAGCGCGCGCATGGCGGTCACGGATCCTTCCGTGAAGCAGCCGTACAGCGCGCCGTTGTCGCCGAGCACGGGATCGACGACCACAAGGGTCGAGGGATCTGCAAAATCGCGCAGGAAGCGCCGCGCGAAGGTAAGCTGTGGAACGGAAGCGAAAAAGCCGGTGCACACGCCGTCAAAGCGGACGCCCAGCTGCTTCCAGTGCGCGGCGAAGGCTTCCATCTCGTCTGTCATGTCGCGCAGGACATAGCTGCCGAAGCCCTCGGCCGTGTGGGTGGACAAAACAGCCGTTGGCAGCGGCACAGCCTCCACGCCATAGGCGGAGAGGATGGGCGCCTCCACGCTCAGCGAGCACTTGCCGAAGCACGAGAGATCGTTGATGAGCGCCATGCGCCTCATGCCGCTTCCGTTCACAGACCGGTTCATTCCTGTTTCCTCCTGAAATAGCGCCCGACAAGGCTCGCCGCCAGATCGATGAGCATGGTCAGCAGCATCAAAATGGCCGCGATGGCAAACACCACGCCCGTGTCGCTCGACTCCTTCGCGTAGAAGTAGAGCGCCACCGTGAGCGTTGCGCCCGCATTCTGCAAGCCCTCGAAAAAGCCGTAGAGCGTGTGGGCGCAGCCCGCCGTGAAGAGCAGCGCCGCCGACTCGCCGAGGATGCGCCCGATCGAGAGGATGCAGCCCGTGACGACTCCGTCCACGCAGCTGGGCAGCACCACCGTGCGGATGGCGCGCCACTTGCCCGCGCCCAGCGCGAACGCGCCCTCGCGGTAGCTCTGCGGCACGGTCTTGAGACTCTCCTGCGTCGTGCGCATGATGGTCGGCAGGTTCATGATCGTCAGCGTCAGCGCGCCCGCAAGCAGCGACGTGCCGTTTTTGCAGAAGATCAGCATGCCGACAAGGCCGTAGATGATCGACGGGATGCCGGAAAGCGTCTCAGCCGCGTATTCGATGACGGAAACGAGCTTCTTGTTCGCGGCGTACTCGTTGAGGTAGATCGCCGCGCCCACGCCGAGCGGCAGCACGATCAGCAGCGTTGCGATGACGATGTAGAGCGTGCTCAGGATATCCGGCAGGATGCCGACGCGGTTGGCAAGATAGCTCGGCGCGGTGGAGAGCAGCTCCCATGTGATGTGCGGGATGCCGTTGCCGAGTATATATCCAATCATAAACACAACGAGCCCGCAAGTCAATACTGCGGCAATGCCCATCAGCAGCTTCATGAGCGTGATGTAGGCCCTGCGGCGGGCCGAGGACTGCATTTTCAGCATCAGGCTCCCTCCTTATCGCGCTTTAAGAAAAAGTTCAGCGCCGCGTTGATAAGCAGGATGAAAAGGTAGAGTACCAGCGCGATGGAAAAGAGCGCCTGACGCTGGAGCCCCTCGGAGTACGACATCTCGCTCGCAACGGCCGTTGTAAGAAAGCGGACGCTTTCAAAGATGCTCGGCATATTCGACGCGTTGCCCGAGACCATCATCACCGCCATCGCTTCACCGATGGCGCGGCCCACGCCCAGCACGACCGAGGCGGCGATGCCGCTCTTCGCCGCCGGAACGGACACACGGAAATAGGTCTCGACCTCCGTCGCGCCCAGCGCGAGCGAGGCGTCCTCATATTCGCGCGGCACCGCCTCGAGCGCCGTGACGCTCACCTTGATGATCGACGGCAGGATCATCACAGCCAGCACGAGGATGGCTGCGAACAGGCTCGCGCCGTCGGGCAGGTGGAACACCTTGCGGATGGCGGGCACGAGCACGAGCATACCGACAAGGCCGTAAACGACCGACGGGATGCCCGCAAGCAGGCTGACGGCAGATTGCAGCGCCGTGCGCACGTGCTTCGGCGCGACCTTGGAAAGATACACCGCCGTTAAAAAGCCCACTGGCACGCCGAGGACGATCGCGCCCGCCGTGCCGTATACGCTTGTAAGGATGAATGGTAAAATGCCGTATTTCGGCTCGGCTGCCGTGGATTCCCAGACCCTGCCGGTCAAAAACGGCACAAGGCCGATCTTCCGGATGGCAGGGATGCCCGAAAGCACGAGATACACCGTGATGAGCAGCACGCAGCCGACCGTGATCAGGCCGAGAAGGAGGAAGATGCCGTGTACGAATGTCTCAAGCCGTTGTTTCTTCTGCGCCATAGTTGTTTCCCTTTCTGCGCCCATACGGGAGACGGCTCGTGCCGTCTCCCGCTGGATAAGCTGCTTTATCAGTGGACCGCGACCGCACCGGCGGCGGAGATGACGCTTGCCGCGTCCGGAGACAGCGCGTAGTCAAAGAAGGCCTGCGCCGCGGCGGAGAGCGTCGCACCCTCCTTCGTGACGAGCACGAACGGACGCTGAACAACATAGCTGCCGTCCTTGACGGTCTCCTCGGTCGCCGCCACGCCGCCGACCGTCAGCGCCTTGATGCTGTCGCCGACCGCAGAGAGGGAGGCGTAGCCGATGGCGTTGGGGTTCTTGGAGACGGTGTTGATGACGTCGCCCGTGGAGGTCAGCTCCTGACGGTACTGGCAAGCGTCGCTGGTGCCGGTGATGGACTCGAAGCCGTCGCGCGTGCCGGAGCCGGCCTCGCGGCCGATGAGCACGATCTCAGCATCATCGCCGCCGACGTCCTTCCAGTTCGTGATCTCGCCGGTGTAGATCTTGGCGATGGTCTCAATGTCCAGATCGGAGACGGGGTTCTCCAGATTCACGACGATGGCGATGCCGTCGAGCGCCACGACGGTCTCGGTCAGGCCGGAGGACTTTTCGCTGTCCTTGAGCGCGCGGCTCGAAAGGCCGATGTCGCAGCGCCCCTCGCTGACGGCCTGAATGCCGGAGCCGGAGCCGGTGGGGTTATAGGTGAACTTCACGCCCGTGTTCACCGCGGTAAAGGACTCGCCGAGGGAGTTGATGACCTTCTCCATCGAGGTCGAGCCGTCGGTGGAGACGGTGCCGGAGAGGGTCGTTTCGGTGGGGGCGTTGTTGTCCGCGTTGGTATCAGCGGGGGTGTCATTCTTGCTGCCGCAGGCGGTCAGTACGGAGAGCGCCATCACAGCGGTCAGCACAAGAGCAATGATCTTCTTCATTTTGAAAGACTTCCTTTCATTTTTTCTACAGATGTTTCTTTCTGCCTACAGTCATCAGAATAACCGCCGCACGTAAAATCAGAAAGTCTCCTTTTGTAAAATCAAAGTAAAAGAGAAAGAAGGACGTTTTCCAACGGAAAACGTCCTTCCTGAACGGTGATATCGCGTTATTCGGTGCGCAGCGCCTCGACGGGGTCCTTGCGCGCGGCGATGCCGGAGGGAATGAGACCGGCGATGAACGTGAGCGCCATGCTGATGGCGACGAGCGCCGCGCCGCCGACGGGCGGCAGGATGGCGTTCAGGCTCTCGATGCCCGTCAGGTGGTGCACGACGAGGTTGATCGGGATGATGAGCAGCAGCGTCACGCCGATGCCGATTGCGCCCGAGCAGAAGCCCTCGATGAGCGTCTCCGCGTTGAAAACGCGCGAGATGTCGCGCTTGCTTGCGCCGATGGCGCGCAGAATGCCGATCTCCTTCGTGCGCTCAAGCACGGAGATATAGGTGATGATGCCGATCATGATGCTCGATACGACGAGCGAGATGGCGACGAACGCGATGAGCACATAGCTGATGGCGTTGATGATCGTCGTGACCGAGCTCATCAAAAGCGCCACATAGTCGGTATACTCGATCTGGTCGTCCTCGGAAACGCTGTTATTGTACTGCTCGATCGCGTCGGCGATGGCGTCCTTGTCGGCAAAGGTCGAGGCATAGATGTTGATGGTCTTGGGGCTTGCATGATCCACGTCGCCCAGCAGCTTCAGATTGTCCTCATACGTGCCGGTCGAAACGGTCGCGGGCATATAGTTGTCGTAGAGCCAGTTGTACTGCTCTGTCGTGAGCGGCGTCACCGCGGGGGACTTTTCCAGCGCCAGATCGAACGCCATGGCGAGCTGCTCGCTCGTCATGTTGGCAAGGCGGCGCTGCACGCCCGCGGCGTACTGCTCGCGCACCTGCTCGCGGATGGACTGCTCGACATAGCCGAAAAGCGTCTCGTCATCCATCTGCGCGATATAGGACTTGACCGTCGCCTCGTCCACGCCCATCTCGGCGGCATAGGCGGAAACGACCATCTGCTCGATGCCCGCGCGGTCGAGCGAGCCCATCTGCTGCTCAACGACGGCGGTAAGGTACTCCTCGCCCGGCTCGCTCATCATGGCGGTGTAGGCCGCGGCGCGCTCGGTGACGGAAAGCGTTTCGAGATATTCGGTCACATCCGTCTCCTTCTGCTCGTCGCTCACGCTGTAGTCGTCGGTAAGGAATGGCAGGCCAAGGATCACATCGGTCGCGGGGTCGGCCTTCTGCTTTTGCAGGATCTCGGTCTGCCCCGCCTTTTCGACGAGGTGATCCGTCAGCGCGGCGGTGTAGCCGACGGCGCCGGAGAGCATGGAGGAGACTGCGTTATCGTTCGGCCGCAGAATGCCCACGATCTTCACGCGCGTGCCGACGTCGTCGGAATTATAGAGGAAGTCAAGCCCCGTATCCGTCTTGCTCACGTCGGTATACGTGCCGCTCGCGGAATCGTACTGGTAGCGCTCGGCGGGCAGCAGGATCTTAAAGCTCAGATCGCACAGCTCCTCATAGCTCCAGCTCTCGATGTCGCGGTCGGCCAGCTCCGTGCCGTCCATGATGCGCTGCATCGTGTCGATCACATCGTCCTCCGCGCCTAGGCCGAGGGAGTAGATGACAAGGTCGGAGATCTCATTGTCCTTGTTGACGATCAGCACGACCTCGTCGTAGCTTTGCGGCCACGCGCCGTAAATAAGGTCATACTGCTCATACAGCAGCCCGTTCACAAGTCCTCCGTCCTCGTCCGTGCCGCCCTGCGGCGGGAGCATCTGCTCCCATGTCTCCATCGCGGAGTAGGCCGAGCCGAAGCGATCAAAGTAGCTGCTGTAATCGCCGCCGTAGAGCGCGCCCATGCAGGTCTGCAAAAGCTCCGTCACGTCGGACTTGAAGATGTTGCCGTCGGTGTCCTTGGCATAGATCTCCATGCCGAGGTCATAATCATAGGACACGGCGCTGATGTGCTGGGAAAGCTCGTTGTCGCGCTCGAGATACGCCTTGAAGTCCTTCAGGTTGTTCGTCTGCGTCTCGGCCGAAGCGAAGGAATCCATCATGTCATACATGATGTTGTTGGAATACACCGCGTCGAGCTCATGCCCGCCGTCGCCGCTCTCGTCGGGCGCGTGAACGCCCATCATCGCCGTCACCATGCCGGACATATCCATGCTCTCGGCCTCGATGGTCAGCGGATAGCTCGAGAGCGTATCCTCCTGCACGCGGTCGATGTAGGTCTGGATGCCGTTGCTCAGCGACAATATGAGCGCGATGCCGATGATGCCGATGCTGCCGGCAAAGGCCGTCAGAAACGTCCTGCCCTTCTTTGTCATCAGGTTGTTGAGCGAGAGGGACAGCGCCGTGCCGAAGCCCATCGAGGGCTTTTTCTCCTTCTTCTGCGCAGCGGGCGTCTCCGCCGCGCCGGCGTAGGGCGCGCTGTCGTCCACGATCTCGCCGTCTTTCAGCCGCACGATGCGGCTGGCGTAGGTCTCGGCAAGCTCGGGGTTGTGCGTGACCATGATGATGAGGCGGTCCTTGGAGATGTTTTTCAAGATCTCCATCACCTGCACGCTCGTCTCGCTGTCGAGCGCGCCGGTCGGCTCGTCGGCGAGCAGAATGTC
>ERZ857629.1955-NODE-1955-length-20584-cov-12.255249_pt1 | contig 20584 bp, 25 predicted proteins | sample MGYA00519700_ERZ857629 | MGnify/ENA primary metagenome ERZ857629 (study PRJEB31778, sample SAMEA3449351) | human gut metagenome | biome: human gut; feature: human-associated habitat; material: faeces | place: United Kingdom | collected 2010/2012 ...
ATTGCCGAGTATGCGAAGCATGACCGAGCCGAGTTTGTCCGTGTGGTGCAGGAAGCGCAGTCCAGCCAGCAGACGGCAGAGGTCAAGAAACAGCGGACACGCCTTGCCACCGCAAAGCAGAGAGTTTCCGAGCTGGAAGTCCTGCTCTGCAAAATCTATGAGGACAACATTTTAGGAAAGCTGTCCGACAGCAGATACGCCACTCTGGACGCTCAATACGAAAAGGAACAGTCCGAGCTTACCGTTGAAATCTCCGATCTGGAAAAGGCTATCAAGAGCTACGAGAAGCACGAAAAGGACGCTGACCGTTTTATCGCTCTGATTGACAAGTATGAGAACTTCGACAAGCTGACGATTGCCATGCTCAATGAGTTTATTGAGAAAATCCTTGTGCATGAGCGTGACCGCAAGGGCAGTATTCAGACCACACAGGAGGTCGAGATTTACTTCAATTTCGTGGGTCGTTTCGTTCCCCCTGCGTTTGGCGAAGTGGAGCTTACCCCGGAGGAATTAGAGGAAATCCGCAAGCGTGAGGAACGCAAGGACAGGCTCCACCAGAACTACTTGAAGCGGAAAGCCAATGGTAAACAGAAAGAGTATGAGGAGCGCACGAAAGCCAAGAAAAAAGCGGAGATTGAAGCCAGAAAACAGGCAATCCGCACCGAGGATATTGCCAGAGGGGTATTTATCCCGGTGAGCAGTTTGCCGCAGCTGGGACCGAGAAAGGGAGCGTGATTTTATGAAAGAGTTGAAACCGAGAATCCATGAGAACGGTATGGACTATGTGTTGGTGGGCGACTACTATGTGCCGGACTTGAAGCTGCCGGAGGAACGCCGACCTATTGGGCATTGGGGACGCTTGCGCCAGTCCTATCTGAAATTGCACCGTCCCATGCTTTACAACGAGCTAATTTTGTCCGGCAGGCTCCACACCGTCGTTGCCGATCTGAACGAGCAGGCGGCAGACAGGCTGGACTTGATTATCCGGCAGATGATGAAAGCCGAGGGCGTGACCGAAGCCATGAAAGCGGAAAATCAGATGTTATGGGTGCAGTCAATGAACTCCATCCGCTGCCGGGCAGAGGAAATCATCAAGACGGAACTAATCTACTGTTGAGAGAGGTAAAGCTATGATTTTGGAAGCCATGTATAATGGGGAGTTTTATCCCTGCGAGACAGTTGTACCTACATCACCGGAATACCGAAAGGCAGTCATAGCCTGTGAAAAGCTCATGGAGCAGTTGTCCCAGCGGCTCAGCAAAGAGGACTATGAGCTGGTGCAGGAACTCCGGGCGCAGACAGCAATCGCCCAATGTGAAGAAAGTGAAAGTCACTTCAAGTATGGCTTTTCCGCTGGGCTGATGTTCAGCAGGAAGCCCATGAACAAGTGCAGCAGAAGAAAGAAAAATAGATGAAGAAAGCCGCCTGAGCAGAAAGAAACTGTTCGGGCGGTTTCAGCATTCGCCAGTAGATTTATTCACACTCTTGTGATAAAATTTACTACAATAAAGAGCGTGATAGCACTAATTTTATGGGGGGATGCTTAATGAATAGAATTTTGAAAAAATTTTTACAGCGGGGTGTCGATTTAAGTCCTGTGGGAGTTGAACTCCGTGAGGATAATACAAATTATTTTTGTACCCCAAAAGGGGCATCGGTTTTTGGATGGGCAGGGATAGATGGTATCCACTTCTGTTTCATTCGTGGATTTGGAGAGATGGTTTTCTCTGTCAGCCCCATGAATACTTCTCCTGATTATGTTCATCCAGTAGCTGAAAATTTTACCGACTTTCTGCGGCTTATACTGGCTTGTGGTGATGTGGCGGCAGTGGAACAAGCGTGGATGTGGAACGAAGCACAGTTTGAAGCCTTTCTCAATGAAAACCCTACAACCCAGGAACAACAGCAAACTTTATCGGAAATTTCAGAGAAGATGAATTTGTTGCCTATGGAACAACCGTGGACATATATCAAAAACCTGCAATCTTCCTTTGATTACAGTCAGATTAAATACACAGAAGATTATTACGATAATGATATGACTTCAGAGGCAGAATTGGTTGCCCCTGAATGGAAGGTCTACTTTGATGGAGATTTCTGGGGACATCGAGGTAAAGACCGTGCCGGAAAAGAGATCAAGCTGGATAAACAATTCGATTGGGCTGGATATCATTGGGTAATTCCGGCAGCTTATTCATGTAGCAAAGGACTTGTCGTTGATTTTTGTATGCGAGTTGATTCAGAAAGCATCCGTGACTTCATGAAAAAATGGAATCTGGACTGGGAAAATGACTCATGTGAAAATTTTACCCGTGAGCAACAGATGCAGATGGAATGGGAAAACCCACTTTGTTTTAACTTCAAACCTTGCTTGAAGTTAAACGAGAAAATATTACAGACAACCCATGGCTGCGCTGTGAGCTTTAATCCTTGTCTGCCAGATGGCGTTATCAATGAGTTGGAAGCAAAATGGGCAATCGACCATTATGGGCTGGATAGTACTTATGGCTGGGTCATATGCAGAGACGTATTTCCTTGGGGAACCAAGCATCACCCTGAAATCAATAAACTTTTTCTTACAATGGAGCAGCAACCAGGACAAGTTCCAGGCTCACATTTCAAAGTTCACGCACCCGGAGATTCATTTATGTTTTCCCATCCTGTTAGCGGAATAACCCATACACTGACCGTGCAGGAAATAGAACAGCAGACAGTTCCTCAAAATAGTTTTGGTTCTGATCGCTGGATTTATCCGACACATTATATTGCCATGAGTTATACACTTACCCCTGAACCGATGGAGAACATTTCGGTTTTTGACTGTGATGAAGGCGATAGACCGATAGAAGTTACACCAGACGATCATTCGTTCCGTCCAGTTGGCAGTAGTTCCTGTTTTGTTGTTGGTGTTATTGGTGGTGCAGATGGTCCGACAGCAGTTATATATGGAACAAATTCACAAGAAAAACTTCATGCTGCTTGTTCTGCTCTGCACTTTGAACCGGTTGGTGATGATGTCGAGTGGCGTATCGTGTTCAATGTTACGCAGTTTGACAAAGAAACATTCCCAATTATCTAAAAATACCCTTAGAACTCTAAGGGCGCACTTCTATACTCTCTATCGAGAGTAGTGCGTCCTGCGGAGCTTCATTCTCTGTCAGCAGAAGAAAACTGCTTGCCTGCGAATGTTGCATCACTTCGTTCCGTCAAGGTGGCTACACCCCCTTGCACCGCTAAAGCGGCTATCCCCTGTGGACTTGCCGTCCGCAAACGGTTTTGACAAACCGTTCGCCGCCAGCAAGTTTGAAAATAGTAACGATAATTTAACAAAGGAGCGTGAGCGTATGAAAAAGATTATGTTTGGAAACAGTTTAATGCTATTGGGTATTGCTATAATGATACTTGCAGGATTAAAGGTGATATATGTAGGAACACTGTGGGTGTCGTTTCTTTTAATTATCGTGGGTTTTGTTATGGCTACGATTGGTTTTTTCGGTAAGGATAGCAAATAAATTATCTAACTGAATACAACAACCGAATACCGAAAAATAGACCGTTGACTGGTCGCAATGTGCGAAAAGTTGGCGGTCTTTTTTTATACCCATTTTCAAAAAAGGAGGTCAACCAAAATGGCAAAACAGAAAAGCCTTGAACAGCTTCGAGCTGAAAAAGAGCAAGTGGAAAAGCGGCTTGCACAGGAACAGCACAAACTGGAGCGTTTGGAGAACAGAAAGAAATATCTGGAGAAAGGCGAAAGGCAGAAACGTACCCACCGCCTTTGCAATCTGGGCGGCACGATTGAGAGCCTTGCCCCGGAGGTCAAAAATCTCACACGCACCGAAATGACCGAGCTGATGGAACACATCTTCGGTCTGCCGGAGGTACAGAGAGCCGTCCGGCACATGGAGATTACACACATCAACCAAGCAAACAGAGGAAAGGAGCTGAAAGCCAATGGCACTATTCCACTTCACAGTAACCCAAACGAAACGCAGTAAAGGTCAGTCTGCGATTGCTTCTGCCGCCTATCGTTCCGGCGAAAAGCTGTACAGCGAGTATTACGGCGAATACAGCGACTACACCAGAAAGCGTGGTGTTATCTGCTCTGACATTCTCCTGCCGCCCCATGCACCGAAAGAATACGCAGACCGTCAGACCCTATGGAACGCAGTTGAAAAAGCCGAGCGTGGTAAGAACGCCCAGCTTGCATACAGTTTTGAAATTTCCTTGCAGAATGAATTTTCTCTTGAAGAAAACATCGCTCTGGCAAGGGAATTTTTGTTTCGGGAGTTTGTCAGCCGGGGCATGACCGTTGATGTGTCCTTTCACGAAAAGGAGTGTGAGGACGGCGGCACACCCAATCCCCATTTTCACTTTCTCTGCCCTATTCGACCAATGGAGCAGGACGGCACATGGGGCATAAAACAACGGCGAGAATATGTGCTGGACGAGGAGGGCAACCGTATTCGAGACGCAAACGGTAAGTATGTGTTCAATGCCGTTCCCACTACCGACTGGGGCAGTCCCGAAACGCTGGAACATTGGCGTGAAGCATGGGCGGAGATGTGCAACGCCAAGTTTGCGGAGAAAGGTCTGGATGTTCGTATCGACCACCGCAGCTATGAACGGCAGGGCGTGGATTTACTTCCCACCATTCACGAGGGAGCAACCGTCCGAGCAATGGAGAAGAAAGGTATCCGCACCGAAAAGGGCGAGTTCAACCGCTGGATCAAGGCGACCAATGCCGTTATCAAGGACATCAGAAAGAAAATCTCTCTCCTGTTCGACTGGATAACGGAGATAAAAGCTGAGCTTGCCAAGCCGCAGACACCCGACCTTGTTTCTCTGCTGAACGATTATTACACCCAGCGAAAAGCCGGGGCATATTCGCAAAAAGGCAAAATCAGCAATCTGAAAGAGATGAACGAGACCTACAATTATCTCCGGGCAAACGGCATTTACACCCTTGAAGATTTGGAAAGCAGATTGCAGAGCCACCGCACCACCGTTGACGGCTTAAAGACAACGATGGACAGCCAGAACGCCCGAATGAAAGCAATCCGCAGTCTTAATGATTACTCTGCCACCTACAAGAGCTTAAAGCCTGTCTATGACGGCTTGCAGAAAATCAAGTTTGAGAAATCGAGAGCCAAGTACAAGACGGAACACGCTGATAAGCTGAAAATGTTCTACACCGCCAGACGAAAGCTGACCGAGGAGTTCCCGGACGGCAAGGTGGATATGGGAAAGCTATCCAAAGAGTATGACACGCTGGAACAGGAGCATGAGACCACCTATGCCGAGTTTAAGACCGTCAGAGAGGATTTACAGCGGCTTTGGAAAGTAAAGTCAAACATTGATACTGCCGTCCGATTTAATCAGCGTACAGCGGAACAAAAGCTCCAAAATCAACCCCAAATACGACACAAAAAGGAGGATATGACACGATGAATTACACGCAGGCACAGATTGACCGGGCAAATGCCGTCAGTCTGGAAGATTTTCTCCACACACAGGGAGAAACACTTATCAAAAGCGGGCGGGAGTACCGCTGGAAAGAGCATGACAGTTTGACCGTCCGGGGAAACAAATGGTTTCGCCACAGTCAGAGCAAAGGCGGCTATCCCATTGATTTCGTCATGGAGTTTTACGGAAAGTCTTTTCCCGAAGCTGTCCAACTGCTGACAGGTGAAAGCGGCGAGGGACAGACCGAAGCCACCACAGCACCGCCCGCAGAGTTCCACTTGCCCCTACACAACCGCACAGTCGACAGAGCAATTCAATATCTTTGTGAAAGCCGAGGTCTCAACAAATCGCTTGTTGAGACTTTTCTTCTTTCCGGGGATATTTACGAGGACAGCAAACGGCACAATGTTGTGTTTGTCGGCAGAGACCGAAGCGGCACACCGAGATATGCTCATGTGCGAGGAACGCAGGAAAGTTTCAGGCAGGACATTGCCGGCTCTGATAAATCTTATCCGTTCCGCTATGAGGGAAACGGCAGTCAGCTCTTTGTCTTTGAAGCACCCATAGACCTTTTATCCTTTATCTGCCTTTATCCGCAGGACTGGCAGACGAGAAGCTACCTTGCCCTGGGCGGTGTGTCTGGCAAGGCTCTTGACCGTTTTCTCTCTGAACGCAAGGACATCTTGAAAGTGTTCCTCTGCCTTGACAGCGACACCGCAGGAAATGAAGCCTGTACCCGACTGGCACAGACTATTCCCGGCGAGAACGCTGTCATTCGTCTTGTCCCGGCAAGAAAAGACTGGAACGATGTTCTCCGTCAGCAAGGGGATATTCCCAACCGCAAATTCATAGCCGAGACAATCACGCTGCGAGAGCTGCCAACCGCCCAGCCTGTCCCTATGCTCCGTATGGCAGATGTGGAGCTGACGAGCGTGGATTGGCTATGGTTTCCGTATATCCCATTTGGAAAGCTGACCATCATACAGGGCAACCCCGGCGAGGGCAAGACCTACTTTGCTATGCGCCTTGCGGCGGCTTGCACCAATCGAAAGCCTTTACCCGGTATGGAGACACTTGAGCCTTTCAATATCATCTATCAGACCGCCGAGGACGGTCTGGGCGATACCGTTAAGCCCCGGCTGATGGAAGCTGACGCAGACCTTGAACGAGTGCTTGTTATTGATGATAGAGACACGCCGCTGACCCTTGCTGATGAGCGCATAGCAAGAGCAATCCGGGAGAACAATGCCAAGCTGGTTATCATAGACCCGGTACAGGCGTTTTTAGGAGCAGATGTGGATATGAACAGAGCAAATGAAGTCCGTCCCATCTTCCGCAGTCTGGGAGATATTGCACAGGCTACCGGGTGTGCTATCGTTCTGATAGGACACCTCAACAAAGCCGCAGGAACGCAAAGCACCTACCGGGGATTAGGCTCTATCGACATTACGGCGGCAGTCCGCAGTCTGCTGTTTATCGGCAAACTGAAAGACAATCCCACAACGAGGGTGCTTATCCATGAGAAAAGCTCTCTTGCACCACCCGGACAGTCCCTTGCTTTTTCTCTGGGAGACGAGAAAGGGTTTGAATGGATAGGTGCTTATGACATTACCGCCGATGAACTGCTTGCCGGAACGGACACAGCCAAGACGGAAAGCAAGACCGCACAGGCAGAAATGCTGATACTGGAACTGCTGGCAAACGGAAAGAAAATGCCAAGTGCAGAGCTGGAAAAAGCGGTCAATGACCGAGGGATTTCCTCACGCACCATGCGAACGGCGAAAAGCCGTATCGGAGACAGGCTCATAACCGAGAAAGACGGCACAGCATGGGTTTGCTATCTCCGAAACTGACACAGGAACAAGGCAAGCGTGGCAAAGACGGCAAGGTGTTTATAGATACCTTAATGTTGCCGCCTTGCCTTGTTCCCTCATACTGACACCGCCCGATGATGAACAGTCACCGGGCATTTTTCATTTACAGGAGGATTTTGAATGAACAATACCGCAACCAACACCGCCACTTGCCCGACTGTCAGAAAGCAGATCGGCAAGACAACCTATATCGTGCGTGTGCATTTCAGCCAGACCGCCAAGGAGACGATGGAGGACAAAATCAAGCGTCTGCTGCGTGAGGAAGTCCGCAGAATGTGACTTCTTTGTGAATTTGATGAAAAAGTCCTTGACTTTTCGTCTCTGGCAAGACGGCAAAATCTATCCTCATTTCCTGCGGAGCTCGACTTGCGTCTTTTGATATTCCCCAGCTTCGGGAGATTATGAGCTATGATGAGATGGAGCTTGACCTGATAGGCGACAGGCGCACAGCGGCGTTCTTTATGATTTCAGATACCGACAGCACCTACAATTTCATCGTGGCGCTGGCCTTTTCCCAGATGTTTAATCTGCTCTGCGAGAGGGCAGACAATGTCCACGGCGGCAGACTGCCACATCATGTGCGTGTGCTTTGGGATGAGGCAGCGAACACCGGACAGGTACCAAACCTTGAAAAGCTTGTGGCAGTTATCCGTTCGCGCGAGTGCAGCCTGACTTTGTTCTATCAGCAGCTTGCGCAGTGCAAGGCCATTTATGACAAGAACGCCGAGACTATCCTCGGCAACATGGACAGCGTTGTATTTCTTGGTGGACGCGAAAGCTCTACCATCAAAGAGATTTCGGAGAACTGGCTGGGTAAAGCTACCATATCCATGCAGACGGAGAGCCGTACCCGAGGCCAGTCCGAGAGCTATGGGCAGAATATGCAGCGGCTGGGCCGTGAGCTGATGACACCGAGCGAGCTTGCTACCATGCCGGGAGATAAGTGCATCTTGCAGCTTCGCGGCCTGCCACCTTTTCTGTCACCCAAGTATGATCTGAAGAAGCATCCCAATTTCAGGTACACGGCGGAGGCTGACAAGCGCAACGCTTTTGACTTGGATAAGCTCATAAAACGAAAAAGACCGCCGGAGCCGGAGGAGCCCTGTGCGGTCTTTGTTGCAGAGGTGCCGGAAACGGTGCTCACAGAAGAGGACGAGGACATCCTCAACTATGATGACATCGATGATCCGGAAGCCTTTGCCTGATGTAATTATTCGGCTTTTTCATCAGATGTGTTTTGCGTGATAGTTTTCAGTGTTGTATTCAACTCTTTTAAAGCATCCTTTATGCCTTTCAGTTCTCTTGTTTGGGCTTTCAATTCCTTTAGCATATCATCTGCATCAGTGTTCACAGAATAAATGGTGGCATATGAATCAAAGTCAACACTAAAAGGCTCTGTATAAGTTAGCTTCCCATCGTTATAGACTACATTGCCTGAAAGTGCAACTTTATTATTGCTTTTGCGGAATTCATTTGACCCGAAGAAAAGGTCATAGTGTTGGCCGATACCTATTATGCACTCTTTACCCTTAGTCTTATCTAAAGCTTGCTTAAAGGACGGTTCTGTAACACTATCCAGAAATGCTTGATCAAGCTCTATGCGCACATGATTAGCAACCTTTTTACCATGGTTAGAAAATCGGAGTCCGTAGAATGTTCTGCGTTCATATATGAGCTCGACCGTAATATACGGCCGATTTTCTTCATCAAACTGTCTGCGCATTTCTGCTAATTGGTCTTTGCTGGCTTTCGCTGAACCATAATTAAACAAACATATAAATATGGTTGCCAATACATAAATCCCGGTCAAAACAACCATTGCCTCTTCAGGTGTCAAATTAATCCCTCCACAGTTTTTTCTTATTATACTTAATTTGGGGCATGTAGGCAATATATAAAGCTTTATAGAGATTTGTTTTACCCCGAAGAACAAAGTCAAAATTTATTTGAAATCGGTTTTATTAAGAGAAAGGAGAATAATATGGCATTTTTTGCATCTGCTATTGAAACTTTGCAGACTTTTGTTGTAGCCCTCGGTGCCGGTCTTGGTGTGTGGGGCGTGGTTAATCTTCTGGAGGGTTACGGTTCGGATAACCCCGGTGCCAAAAGCCAGGGCATCAAGCAGCTTATGGCAGGCGGCGGTATTATCTTGCTCGGCACTACCCTCATTCCCACTCTTTCTACCCTGTTTTAAGACATGGGTATCCTTACCGAATGGATCAGTGACTGGCTAAAAGAGCTTTTGATTGAAGGCATACTTGGTAACTTGGATGGCCTTTTTGATAATGTCAACACCCGTGTAGGTGAAATAGCAGCTCAAGTGGGAACCACCCCGGCTAACTGGAACGCCGGGGTGTTCTCTTTGATACAACAGCTATCCGAGACGGTGATACTGCCTATCGCGGGGCTTATTCTTACTTTTGTTGCCACCTATGAGCTGATCCAACTGATAATTGAAAAGAACAATCTGCACGATCTGGACTACTGGATATTCTTCAAGTGGATGTTCAAGACCGCTGCCGCAATCCTTATCCTATCCAATACCTTTAACATTGTAATGGCTGTATTCGATGTGGCGCAAAGCGTCATATCCCGCTCGGCGGGACTTATCCAAGGCTCCACAGCTATACAGCCGGATATGATGACAGCCCTTGAAAGCAGCCTTGAAGATATGGAGCTTGGTTCTTTATTGGGGCTTTGGCTACAATCTTCGGTCATCGGCCTTACCATGTGGGCGCTGAACATCATAATCTTTGTAATCATGTACGGTCGTATGCTGGAGATCTATATGCTCACAAGCCTTGCGCCTATCCCCATGTCCACCCTTGGAAGCCGTGAGGTGGGCAGTATGGGACAGAACTATATAAAGTCCCTGTTTGCCGTTGGCTTTCAGGGCTTGCTTATCCTGATATGCGTTGCCATATACGCGGTGCTGATACAGGGCATATCCACCAGCGGAGATCCCATCGGAGCCATCTGGGGCTGCGTGGGCTACACGGTTTTGCTCTGCTTCATGCTTTTTAAGACCGGCTCCATTGCAAAGAGCATCTTTGGTGCTCACTAATGAAGAAAGGAAAGCTTATGGATGAAATGACTTTGGGACAGTTTGTCCCGAAAGAAAATGAGATACACCTGATGGACGGCATTGAGGGGCTCCGTTCTCTGCCGCAACACTCGGTAGATATGCTCATAACTGACCCACCCTACGGCACTACCCGGAACTTTTGGGATGTGCCGCTGCCCTTGGTGGAGTTTTGGGAGGCAGTGCGCTGGGCGGTTAAGCCCGATGGCGCGGTGCTTATCTTCTCCCAGTGTCCCTATGACAAGGTGCTTGGTATTTCCAACCTTGATATGTTGCGCTATGAATGGGTTTGGTACAAAGCGCGTGGTACCGGATTTCTTAATGCCAACCGTGCGCCGCTGAAAAAGTCTGAGAACATACTGGTGTTTTATCGCAAACGCCCTGTATACAATCCGCAGTTCAGCTACGGTGAGCCCTACAAGAAAGTGACGGCACACAGCGCAAGTATCAACTACGGCAAGCATGAACGCACCCCTACCGAGTCCAAGGATGGACGCAGATACCCCGGTAATGTGCTCTTTATACCGCCTGTGGTAAACGGCGTCCACCCCACGCAAAAGCCTGTGCCTTTGTTTGAGTACCTTATCCGTACATACACAAACGAGGGACAGTTGGTGGTAGACTGCTGCGCAGGCTCCGGCACAGCTGCGCTTGCTGCCATAAATGCAAAGCGGAGGTTTATCTGCTTTGAAAATTCCCCGGTATTTTACAGTGTTGCATCCGAGCGCATTGCAAAAGCAAAGGAGGCAGTCAAGCGTGGCGAAAGAGCAAAATAATTGCTGCAAAAATTGCAGTAAATTTATAGTTGAATTTTACAACACCTTGGGATATACTATTAGCAGAAAGGAGCTGATAGATATGCCTAATATTAAACCTATCTCTGATTTGCGTAATTACACTGAGGTACTTAGTGATGTTGATGTTGGCTCTCCCGTTTTTCTTACCAAGAATGGCCGTGGCAAGTATGCAATACTTGATATGTACGACTACGAGAAAACTCAGGCAACACTCAAACTTATGAATGAGCTTGCCAAGGGTAGAAAATCTGGCGAAGAAAAAGGTTGGTTGACCTTGGAGGCCGTAGAAGAATATCTCGGGATAGTGCATGAATAATCTACACTTATCTCTGGATGCGCAGGATGATCTTGCTGAGATTAAAGCATATATTGCTGAAGAGTTGGATAATCCTCAGGCTGCGTTGGCAACAGTAACTAAGATTTCCAATACTATTCGCATGCTTCGCGATCATGCGTTGATAGGTGCACCGCTTTCTTCCATTGTAGATGTAGAAAGTGATTATCGTTTTCTAACAAGTGGAAACTATATGATTTTTTACCGTGTGGTTGGAAACGATGTGTTTATTGACCGTGTACTTTATGGTCGTCGTGATTTTCTGCGGGTTTTGTCATTGGAGCCCAAAGACCACATACCGCAATAATACTAACAAAAGAACGCCTTTCTTGATAGAAGGGCGTTCTTTTTCATGGAGGTGACAACGATACCCTATGTAAACGTACCCAATGACCTTTCTAAAATCAAAACCAAGATAGCCTTTAATCTCACCAAGCGGCAGCTTATTTGCTTTGGCGGCGGAGCCATTGTTGGCATCCCGGTCTATCTTGTATCACGGAGCGCAGCCGGAAATTCGGTTGCGCTCTTTCTCATGCTTGCAATCATGCTCCCGGCCTTTCTCATGGCAATGTATGAGCGTGACGGCCTGCCCTTTGAAAAGGTAATCGGCAATATCCTGAAAGCCAGATTTATCCGGCCCGGGCTGCGGCCCTATCAGACAGAAAACATCTATTCCGGCTTCACGGGAAAGGAGAAAATCATTGCAGAAAACAAACCCCAAAAGAAGGCCCGACAGCGTTAAGCGCAAAGCTCAGTTATCGGCTCAGCAGACCATTCCCTATGTTTCTATACACCCAGACGGCGTATGTCAGCTTCCGGGCAGTATCTACACCAAGACCATGGAATATGATGACATCAATTATTCCGTGGCATCCACCGAAGACCAGACCGCCATTTTCAGCGGTTGGAGTTCATTCCTAAACTACTTTGACAGCTCCTTGCTCTTTTAGCTTTCCTTTGTCAACCGCCGTTCCCGCAGTGGCAGCAAGTACCGGGTGAATATCCCGGAGCGGCACGATGCCTTTGACAGCATCCGTAATGAGTTTACCGCCATGCTAAAAAACCAGATTGCCCGAAGCAACAACGGTATTGAAAGAGCAAAGTACATCACCTTTGGAATCCCCGCTGAAAGCATCGCCACCGCAAGACCGAGGCTTGAGCGTGTAGAGGCTGATATCATCAGCAATTTCAAGAGGCTTAGTGTACCCTGTGAAACACTCAGCGGCAGACAGCGACTTGCTGTGCTGCATAGTCAGATGCACCCCGGCAAGGCAGAGCCCTTCCGCTTTTCATGGAAAGACATCGTTGAAACTGGGCTGGGAACCAAGGACTTTATAGCCCCGGACAGCTTTGATTTCAGACAAAGCCGCACATTCCGTATGGGTCAGCATTGGGGAGCGGTATCGTATTTGCAGATTCTGGCATCTGAGCTTTCTGACAGGCTCTTGGCGGAGATCCTTGAACTGGACGCGGAAATGACTGTTACCATGCACATCCGCACCGTTGACCAAACCAAGGCTATCAAAACCATCAAGGGCAAGATAAGCGACATTGACCGCATGAAGGTAGAGGAACAGAAAAAGGCTGTCCGTGCCGGCTATGACATGGAGATTCTACCCCCTGACCTTGTCACATTCTCCAAGGACGCTATGGCTCTGCTTTCAGACTTGCAGAGCCGAAACGAGCGAATGTTTCTCCTGACCTTTACTGTGGTGAACATTGCACCTACCAAGCAACAACTTGAAAATGAGGTCTTTACCGTGGCAGGCATTGCACAGAAATACAACTGCGCTCTCAAACGCCTTGACTGGCAGCAGGAGCAGGGTTTCGTGTCCTCGCTGGTGCTGGGTCACAACGAGGTAGAAATACAGCGCGGCATGACAACAAGTGCAACGGCTATTTTCATTCCCTTTATGACAAGAGAACTGCGCATGGATGGACAGGCTCTGTACTACGGCATGAACGCACTTTCCCATAATGTCATCATGGCAGACAGAAAGAAGCTCAAATCTGCCAACGGCCTGTACCTCGGCTCCACCGGCTCCGGTAAAAGTTTTTCCGCAAAGCGTGAGCTTATAAATGTGTTCCTGACTACACAGGACAGAATCATCGTGGTTGACCCTATGGGCGAGTATGCACCCTTGGTAAAACGCCTTGGCGGTCAGGTCATCGAGATAGCCCCGGACAGCCCCCACCATATTTCACCTATGGAACTGCAAATGAGCATAGGTGACGAAGAAAGCCCGCTTTCTATGAAGGCGGACTTTTTGCTTTCCCTCTGTGAACTTATTGTTGGCGGCAAGGACGGCCTGCAGCCGGTAGAAAAGACGGTCATTGACCGATGTGTTAGAAACGTATACCTGGAGCTGGCCTTGGGTATCGCTGGTGCCAGAACCCCACTTTTGCAGGATTTGTATGAAGAGCTTTTGAAACAGCCGGAAGTGGAAGCAAAGCGTGTAGCGACTGCACTTGAACTTTACTGCACCGGCTCTTTGAATCTCTTTAACCATCCCACAAATGTAAACCTCAATTCTCGTGTGGTCTGTATTGTGCTGAAAGGTCTGGGTGAAAACCTGAGAAAGATAGCCATGCACGTCACTAACGAGTTTGTTACCTCCGCAGTGAACTTGAACCACCTTTGCGGCATGTCCACATGGTGCTACTTTGACGAGTTCCATATTCTGCTCCGTGATCCTCTGACGGCAAGCTACTTTGTGTCTGTATGGAAAATGCTGCGTAAGAAAGGTTGTGTCCCCAGCGCCTTAACGCAGAATGTAAAAGACCTTTTGGCAAGTCGTGAGATTGAGAACATTCTGGACAATACGGACTTTATGATTCTGCTGTCGCAGGCTCAGAGTGACCGGGCTATCCTTGCCCGGCAGCTCGGTATCAGTGAGCATCAGCTATCCTACATCACCCATAGTAATTCCGGTGAGGGCCTGCTGTTCTACGGAAATGTGACCATTCCCTTTGTTGACCGCTTCCCCAAGGGTGAGATTTATGATCTGCTTACTACCCGACCCGAGGACTTGGTAAATGAGCGAGAAAGCTAAAGCATATGGGGTCCCCACAAAGTCGAACGACTTTGTGGGGAGAGGAGGAGCTACGGAGCGGGCGGATTTTGGCGGCACTGCCGCCGAAGGAGCTGAGCACAGTCAGCGACGACGAGTCCCCAAGTTCAGATTCCAAAGTGAGGCAGAGCGCACACAAAAATCCAAGCTCCGCATGGAAAAGAGCGGCGAGGAACTGGAACGAGCCAGAGAAAAGCTGTCGGGCCAGAAACCAGTGAAGCCACCCGGCCCTGTCAAGCGCATTACTAATGTGGCAAAGACAGAGACATGGGCCTTTGTCCACGGCAAGATACATCAGGTAGAGGATGAAAACGTTGGTGTTGAGGGCGCACACAAGGCAGAGCTTTTCAGCGAAAGTGCTCTGCGTACTGGAAACTACCATGTAAAGAAAGCTATCCGTACTTCACCGGAAAAGAAAGCATTTCGGGCAGAGCGCCGTGAGGTGAAAGCAAGGGCAGATTACCAATACCGCACTGCTAAACAAGAGCACCCGGAGCTGAAGCGCAATCCGGTACAGCAATACTGGCAGCGTCAGCGTATGCGTACAAAGCCGGAAGGCTCCGTGGTCAGGAAGGCAGCAGCTTTTGTAAAACGGCGTTCTTCAAGCAAGGTAATTCTTATCCTGATGTTTGCATTGCTACTGGTGCTGCAATCCTGTGGTGCTTCTGTGATGACCTTGGGCAACGGGCTTATTGGCTCTATCGGTGCAAGCAGCTATCAGCCGGACGAGGTGGAGCTTCGGGCAGCGGAAGCCTATTACTGCTCTATGGAAGATAAACTGCGGCAGTATCTGGATGAATACGAACAGACCCACGACTACGAGGAGTACAGCTTTGAACTGGATGAAATAAGCCATGACCCCTATGTACTTATCTCTATGCTCTGCTCCATCCATGATGGGCCTTGGACACTGGATGATGTAAGAGGCACATTGGGGCAGATATTTGAAAAGCAGTACATCCTTACTGAAACCATCACGGCTTTACCGATGGATGATGAGGAAGAGGAAGAATATGAACGTTGCCGGGTAGAGCTTGAAAACAAGCACCTTGACCGTCTGCCGGTAGAGATATTGAGCCATGAACAGCTTGAAACTTACTCCGTCTACATGGCAACACTGGGCAACCGGCCTGATCTTTTCCCCGGCTCTGCCTATGTAAATCTTTATACCGGGCCGCTTACCATGCACGAGATACCGGAAGCCTATTTCGGTGATGAGCGCTTCGCCGCAATCATGGAGGAAGCGGAGAAATACATTGGCTACCCCTATGTCTGGGGTGGTTCAAGCCCAGCTACTTCCTTTGACTGCTCCGGTTATGTATCATATGTACTTAATCAGAGTGGTTGGAATGTGGGCAGACTTACTGCCCAGGGACTGTATAACATCTGCACACCCACCGGCTCGCCGAGCCCCGGTGACTTGGTGTTCTTTATCGGCACATACGATACGCCGGAGATCTCTCATGTGGGCATCTATGTGGGTGACGGTTGGATGCTCCACTGCGGCGACCCGATACAATATGCTGACCTGTCACTGAATTACTGGCAGCAGCATTTCTACGCCTACGGGTGTTTACCCTGAAAGGAGGTTTGAATGGCAAGCACAAAGACCGCCAAGATTGAAGCGGAAATTGAAAAGACCAAAGCAAAAATATCTGAGCTGCAAGGCAAGCAAAAGGAGCTTGAACAAAAGCTTATTGAAACCGAAAACAGCGAGATTGTGGACATCGTGCGGGGCATGAGCATTTCTCTGGACGAGCTGCCTCTGCTGCTGCAAAAACTGAAGTCGGGACAATTTGTCCCGAAGATGGAGGACAATGAATGAAAAAGATAAGATTTATTGTTGTGATGCTGTGTATGGCGGCGCTTATGTGTGGATTCGCTGTAACAGCAAATGCCCAGAGCGATGAGCCTATTATAGAAGCAACACCCACACCTGTTGTTACCGCTGCTCCCACACCTGTTACAACGCCTACAACTGTACTTACGCCACCCGGCGGCACCGGGACTGTCGTAGAGCAGACAGACGAGGAGGGCAAAGAGTTTTACACCATTATGACGGCTGATGAAAATGTGTTCTATCTGGTCATTGACCGTCAGCGTGAAACAGAGAATGTGTATTTCCTTAATGCGGTGACTGAGGCAGACCTGCTTCCTCTTGTGGAAATGCCTGCGGTAGAAGAGCCTGAACCTACGCCTGTTACCACTCCTGTACCTGACACTGCACCTATGCCTGAAATAGAAAGTGGACCCGATGTCCGGCTTCTGCTTATTTTGGTACTTGCTGTGCTGGCTATTGGGCTTGCATTCTTCTATGTGAAGAAACGCTTTGCTGCTCGTGGTAACGAGGAAAGCTATGAGCATGAGCCGGAGGACTACGAGGAGCCTATTGCAGAGGACGAGGATTTTCCCAAGTGGTTTGATGAATGGGAGAAAAAATAAGCCGGGAACTGACCCGGCCTGAAAAGGCTTCTATACGAAAGCTTGTAACATCCCTATGTGCAAACTACGATTTCCGCTATGGTTGCCTGCCCATGAACGATGAGTGCTATATGCTTACAAAGTGCTGGACAGGGGCATTGTGCCGGTATTTCAGGGATGCGGTACTGCCCAATGATTTAGGGCTGCAAACTGCGCTGACTGACACAAGCACTGTCACCGAAGCAATATCCTGTCCTGTATGCGGAAATACTTTTATTTCTGATGGGCGCACACGATACTGCTCGACAGCTTGCTCCAAGACAGCACTGTGCAAGCAAAAGCGGGATTATATGCGCCGGAAAAAGGGCTTGAACTTTGGAAAATGAAGCCCCGGAAAACCTTAATATTTCAAGGCTCTCCGGAGTCAGTTTCGGGGTGGGGTATGTAGTTATATACCCCACCCCTGTTTTTTCGTTATACTTTCCAATTTTGAAAGGGGGAACTATGGGTAAAAAACGGCGGCGTTCCATTCATTTGAATGTGATGGTCACACCGGAGGAGCGGGAGCTTATACAGCAGCGCATGGCCGAGGCAGGCATACGCAATATGGGAGCCTATATGCGAAAAATGGCCCTAAATGGTTATGTGCTCAATGTAGACCTCGCCCCGGTGCGTGAGCTTGTCTCGCTGCAACGGCGATGTGCCAACAATCTGAATCAGGTAGCAATCCATGCCAACACCTACGGCGTTTACCCGGAAGAGATAACACAGCTACAAAAGGATTATGCAGCCCTGTGGAAACCACTTTCGGAGTTGATAAAGTACATGAGCGAGATAGTAGAAAAATAAAAGTAAATGAAATGTATTTTCAGACATTTACAAACTTGTTTCTAGCATACGCTAGTATATATTTAATTGCTTGAACTTGTTTCTCTTATATGCTAGAACAAAGTAAAACAAATTTGGAGATGATTAGATGAACCGATATGATGTTTGGGATGATATTGAGGTTATTAGAGAGTTATTAAAAATCTCAATTGAGGAGTTTGCTATAAAGATTGGTGTTGCAGCAAGCACCGTTCATCGTTGGAAAACTAATGAAGAAAAAATCACTTCTAAAAATCTGGAAGCTATTTATGAATTTGCATTCAAAAACAAAATACACTTAAATGTAATTAAGGCTCAACTATTTAAAGATACATGCCAAGAAAACCATGTCATTTTATTTCATGGTTCAAAAGCCGGTATTGACGGTAAACTTTCTCTTGACAAATCTAAGAAAGCTAATGATTTTGGAAAAGGATTTTACTGTGGAGAAAGTCTTGAACAATCTGCAATGTTTGTTTCGAATTACCCTGATTCTTGCCTTTACATAGTAGACTTTAATAAAGAAGGCCTTAATTATATTAATCTATCTGTAGAACGTGATTCGATGTTGATGATTGCATATTTTCGTGGCAAGCTTGATGAATACGCTGAACATCCAATTATCAAAAGCATTCTTTCTCGTTTGGATAATATTGATTACATTGTAGCTCCCATCGCAGACAACCGGATGTTCGAAATAATTGACAGCTTTATTGCAGGCGAAATTACTGATATACAGTGCCGTTATTGTTTATCTGCTACAGATTTGGGAAAACAGTATGTTTTTATAACGCCAAAAGCACTGGAAAATATTCGTATTATTCGCAAATGTTATCTAGGCCCATCCGAAAAGAAAATGTACCTGCACACTAAAACTGAAGAGTTACACGATAGTAATAACAAATCTAAAATTGCAAGAAAGCAGTATCGTAATCAGGGACAGTATATTGAGGAAATATTAGAATGAAAACAATCGATGATATTGGAATAAAATTGTGTCGTTCACAGGGAGAGGTATTTGCTAGTTCTGCTTACAAGACGAGCTGCAGCTCTGCCGTTTTTGTTCGTAGATTTATGAATTCCAGCTTTGCATCAAGATTGGATGAAGGTGGAATTCTATCTGAAGTCTTCGATATAAATGTCGTTTTTGAAGAAATCGAATACGAATTTGGACCATCAAACTACGGAAAAGAAAAATACAGTACAGAGGAATTATATTGGATCGGATACATTTATCGGTATTGGTGCTATACCAAAGGAAAAACAAGCAAGCAAGTATATAAAACCATAAAGCCTAAGGAATTACGAGCTTTATATTTCCCATATCATTCACTCGATCCAGAGCAGGCCATTTATAGAATTCTTGAAGCAGAAAACATGTCAGAAGATGACTATACTAAGCGAGGCGTGGAAATTCTTCGAAAAATTATTGAGGAAAAAGAGAACAAAATGTAACTCATGTTACATTTTGTTCTCTAAAATCAAATTCACGATTTGCATTGAAAGCATAAACGCTAAATGGTTCCCACGAACACTTTCTGGAGGATGAGATTGCAATGGCAAGTATTTTTCAACTTTTCGTATACACAGTAGATGAGTACAAGCGCTTTGCTAATCATCTGCCGGTTAAAAGCCCATCCGCAATATCGGACGAGTATACTGAAGCGGATTATATTGGAATACAGGTCAAGTTGATGCTGTTGAGAAAGTATTATGGGAGTAACGAAAAGGAGAATGTGAATTTCAAGAGATTGCTATCAGAAGCTAAAACAGCATTTCCTGACAAACTCAACGAGTGGAAAGCACTGTTGACAGAGTTTGACCAGATAGAAAACCAGCAAATGGAGCACCTGTTAGTGGATGGAACTAAGCTTAACATCTATACGACAATTGAGGATTCTGTTTATGGACTCTATCTCCATGCTGATGAAAATAGAATTATCAGATTAGAAAACACCGCAGAATCCATTCGTTTCTTCTGTACGAGAAAATACATCGTAGAAATAGAAGCTCTCATCTTCCGCTTATATGATTTGTTAGTAGAGTGCGGAGTGAATTCCCAAATAGCATCTACATCAAACCGTTCTCCAATGATATATCTTGGAGATACGAGCAAAAACACTCAAGCAGTGACGGCATCCCCGTATTGGAGTAACATTTATGGACATGATGCAAGTGATCAAGATGTGGAAAAAAGTGTACAAGAAACCACTTTTGAAGAGCAGAAAATGCTCGCTCTTTGTATCGCTTTTATTGATGAATTAAAGGAAACACCAATACAGGTAAAAAAGCTACGTAAGTACATACACCCTGCCGCTCGTAGTGGCTGGGGAAACTTCCAGGCGGCACAGACATTCTTTCGCAGCATTCCAAAACCGGGTTTTAGCACTAGAGTTCGTTATAACGAAACTAAGGACACTGCTTATATAAGAATTTTCCCTAAGGTTGACGAACCTTTTCTTATCAACACACCACATGTGTTTAGTGAAGTATATGAATTTGCTTTAGGAAAATGGTTTGGTCGGTGGATGATTTATCAGTTTGGAGGACACCTTGACTCTATCTATGAAAAAAAGAAAAATGAGCAAACTAAAAGTGGCCAACAGTAAAACTGTTGTGCACTTGTAAAATGAAAGTAGACACTCACAAAAGTGTGGGTGTCTACTTTTTCG
>ERZ857629.1956-NODE-1956-length-20583-cov-17.682823_pt1 | contig 20583 bp, 16 predicted proteins | sample MGYA00519700_ERZ857629 | MGnify/ENA primary metagenome ERZ857629 (study PRJEB31778, sample SAMEA3449351) | human gut metagenome | biome: human gut; feature: human-associated habitat; material: faeces | place: United Kingdom | collected 2010/2012 ...
CTGCTTCATAATTTCCTCTTCCAACCGATGGCTTTCTTTAAATTGCTCGGAGAGTATTTGTTTATAATTTGCCATACGGTTGTTAAACTCTTCTTCCGTTATATCTACATAATCTATCTTGATGTCGAAATATTGTCCAGCAGAAAGAGAATAGCCCTTTTCCTTTATCTCATCGTAAGAAACAGCTACGGAAAAATCCTCTACAACTTCTTTGTTGCGGAACGTATTGACTATTAAATCTATCTCATTATCAAGCAAACGTCGTTTCTGGTTATTGCCTTCTTTATATTCTTCACCTAATTTGCTTGCATCAATCAAAATTACTTTATCTGCTGTTGCCGACTTATCAAAGAATATAACGGACACATTCGTTCCGGTAGTAGCAAATACATTAGTAGGCATTGATATACATCCACATACTATATGTTCATCTACAATTTTTTGAAGAATATTATAGGCAACAACATTGTTACGTTTTTTTGATGTAATAAAACCAGTTGGGACTACGACAGCTGACTTCCCTGTATCCTTTAAAGAGTTTATTACATGCTGTAAGAAACACAAATATATTCCCATCTGAGGCTTTTCGGGATTGATTTTTTTAACCTTATTCGGAACTCCAGCCCAAAACCGAATCGTATCAGCAGCTAATGTATCACGATACTCTGGAAAATCAAGTTTAAATGGAGGATTTGAAACGATAAAATCAAATTTCTTCAATGCGCCACTTAATTCTGTATGTGATGGTTCTGTCAATGTATTGCCCTGTACAACATTTGGCAGAGAAGCAGACAAACTATTCAGAATAAGGTTTAGACGCAACATTTCACTCGACTTTTCTGATATATCCTGACTATAAATCGAGCATCTATCTTCTCCTATCTGATGAGCAAGAGCCATAAGCAATGTACCTGTTCCAGCCGATGGGTCGTAACAAGTCACGCCTCGTAAATCTGCATTGTCCCCGACCAATAATCTCGCCATAACTTGGGCTATGGCACGTGGAGTATAATATTCGGCATATTTACCACCTCCGGCATTATTAAATCCCTTCAGCAAATGCTCGAATATTCTTGAAAAGAAGTCATACTTCTCAATAAATACATGTTCAAAATTGAATGAAGCAACATTACGCATCAGCGATTTTGCAAATTCATCACGCTTTTGTTGGTCAGTTACAAATGTTGTTATGGCACTGAAGATATTTACCTTACTTTTTCCGGAAGTTGTTACAGAAAAGGTATCTGCATTGATATTGGCTATATCTATTAATGTAGCATCCAACAATGTAGAGAAATCTCCCTTTCCTGTGAAATTATATAGATGAGAGAGTGTATGTTCAGGTTTAAGTCTCGGCACAGAAGCAGGCAAATAACTGAAAAGGTCTTCTACCTCTTCCTCTGTAAATGTATCATATTCGGCATCCCACTTTTCTGCTTTGCTTAGCCGTTCTCCGTACATTTTATCTCGCTTGGCTTCATAGCCGAACTTATCATTAAAGAACTTGTACAGAAACATTTCTGTGACAATTTTATATTCGCTTCCTGTTCCTGCCAAACCAAATGCACCTGTTGTACTTTTCAAAGAATCAATCAGGGCAATCGTTGATTCTGTTATATTTATATCGCTCATAATCAATATGCAAAATTACGTTGTTGGAAATATTCTGTTGTGATAAGATTGTTGATATATTTACGGTCTGTCAAATTTGCCTTAATTCCAAGGTCTATTAATTTACGACCAATAATAGCCAATACATCACGCTTAAAGGCATCTTCATTATCCAAAACATTGATATTCAAGAATAACATATTGTCTATTTGAGACTTCATCTGTGACAGATTCTCGGCTATTTCATATTCGTGTGCAGATATAATAGGCTGTTCACGTTTTTGATTTTCCTCCTCAATCCGCTTGTGAATACGAACAAAACGCTCATCACCCTTATATTTTTTCTTCAAGATATTATTCCGTCTGTTTATTTCCCGAATCTTTTTCATTACATTATCCATGTAATCAATGCTGTCTTTTGCATCTTGAGTATTTTGCGGAACAAAACCTTTTTTACGGAAATATGCTCGGAACTCATCTGCAAGGATGACATATTTTTCTTCATTCCTATCAAAATTGGCATCAAATTCAGTTTGTACCTTTTCGCAACGCTCACGAATATCATTGACAACAATTCTCAGTTCCTCAGATATTCCCTTTTTGAACTCAAATTCCAATTCTGACAGAGCGACATTGATTATTCCGGCAACATCTGCTTTATGCTCTGTACTTTCAAACAGATTCATCCTCTCTATGCGATGCGTAACCTCTGTAACCAAAGTAGGAATACCACCAAAAGCCAAAGACTCTATTTTTTCTTTCAATTCATCATCACCAAAGGCTCTGACTTGATTCAAAATAGCTTTAGCATCATTCAATACTGACCGTAGTTCATAGAGCCTGTCTTTATCCTCAATTTCATCAATTTCCTGTCTGAACTCTTCCGGATTATCGCAAGTGAAATTAAAGAGAATACTCTTGATTTCTTTCATTTTCGCTATTATCTCTTCCTTATCTTCGATAATAGCATTACCAACAGGCTCGTCCTGTTGGATCTCCTTAATATCCGCTGTACGGTTTAATTCTCTCAGATAGCGGTCATTTGTAGAATCAAAGTTTTCCTTTATATCTACAAAGTCAACCACATAGCCATATTTAAAATCTTTATACGGACGATTTACACGCGTAAGAGCCTGTAACAAATCATGACCGTCAAGACTACGTCCCAAATATAGTTTCTTCAACCTGGGAGCATCAAATCCGGTAAGCAACATTTGATTGACAATCAGTACATCTACTGTCTGCTGCTTCTTATATTCTTCAATATATGCCTTTCTTTCTAATTTGTCTCCTTCATCATGCAATATCAGAGAGGCACGTAATGGTTTGGCATGACCATACGCAACCATTGGCTCTGCTACCATTCCCAACTGTTCTTCCCATTTATCTTCAATGCGCTGCGCAAATCTAAAACGCTGCTGCCATAAACGAAACATTTCACGAGCCTGTGGATTTGTTTTGCACACGATCATTGCCCCGATAGAATCATCAGCTTGTTCTTTTCTGAATCTTCGCAAATCAGAAATGATATAATCAAGCAAAGCATTCAGGTAACTTTCATGCTCAATTATTTTATTTTTGTCTATATCACTTTTCTTGACCTCTACGTTTCCAGCCAATTTATCAAGAATGCTCTCAATACGCTCTTTATAAATGGTTTCTATCGGTTCACGCATCAGTTTTAGCGTATAACCATCCGCTATCGACTTATCATAATAGTAGGTGTCAATGTAATCACCAAAGACACGCCAAGATTCTTTTTCTTCTCGCAACAAAGGAGTTCCTGTCAATGCGATTTTTACAGCATCCTTATCAGCTTCCAGAAGATTTGCAAGAAAACTACCCTGTGGACTATATCCTCTGTGTGCTTCGTCTATAAAGAATACACGCTGAAGATTAGTATTATAGCCTGACTCTATCTGTATTTTAGTGGAATCCTCCTTAAATTTCTGTATGTTTACAACCATTATTTCCGCTTTACCCTCACTGTTCACTACAGGGGTGGTATCGCGGATATCTTTCATTAAATCATCCCGACTATTGACATTCCTTACGACTAAGCCACGTGCAACAAACTCATCACTCGCCTGCTCCATCAGCGCAATACGGTCCACTATAAAGTAGAATTTAACAGCCGTCTCGCGTTTTGCATAATAATCGGTCAAACTACGAACTGAATAATACGCCAATGCTGTCTTGCCACTGCCTTGTGTATGCCATATTATTCCACTCTTGACACCTTTAGATAGTTTTTTGCGAATAGCCAATGATGCAAACAATTGCTGATAGCGCATCACATGTTTTTCAAGAGTTGTGATTTTACTGCCATCTTCCAGCTCTATAGTTCGATTAACATACGCAAAGCCATATCTTAACAGAAACAAAAACCTCTCCCGGCAAAGCATTGATGTCAAAACACGATTCGTTGGAGTATCTACCTTCTTATTGGTTTCATAATCGGGCAAGTTTTTAATAACGATACAGTTCCTATGTTTGAGAACCTGTTTTTCTGAATCTTCCGTCAACGCTAAATATGGATATTTCGACACGAAAGTAGCATCAGCCTCTCTAAACACATTAAAGAAAGCTCTCTCTTTTGCTGCACAACAATAAAATGCACCTTGTATCGGAACTCTGTTTTCATTATCGTATTCCTGATTATTGGAAAAAATCATCAATTGGGTAAGATTGATAAAGCGACGAAAACTCTTGCTCCGCATCCGTTTATTAATCCTATCCCGCTCTGCTAAAATTCCATCGTGATTATTAGGCTTCTTGACTTCGATAAAAGCTAAAGGCAAGCCGTTTATAAAGCACGTAATATCCGGACGGAAGCTATCACCGGATTCGACATTTTCGCATGTAAACTCTGTCGTAACGTGCCATTCATTATTATTCGCATCAGCGAAATCTATCAACTTCACACCACTGTTGGAAGAAAGCATAGTATAGAATTCCTTGCCCAAATCATCATTATTCAAGATTCCGACAATTTTATCCAGTAACTGGCTGCATTCCAAGTCCGTCAAAGCAGGATTCAGACGTTTTACTGAACGGATAAAAATATCCGTCAAAATATTCGTTTGGGGATTGTATGATGTTAAATCATCCAAATATGTATAACCGAGCTTGCAAAGATGCAATGCAGCCGGGACTTGTACTCTTGTATTCTCCGTAAAGTTTTTCATTGCATTTTACCTTTCCTCTTTATCTGTTATCAAATCCTTTAAATCCACCTGTAAAATCTCAGCAATCCGCTGAAGTGTTTCCAAATTCGGCTGAATTCTATTGCACGCATAAGCATTGACCATGCTAAAACTTTTATCAAGTTGCTTGGCTAACCATGTCTGGGAGATGCCTTTATCCGACAAAACAGTCTTTATTTTATTTAGCTTCATTGTTTAATGCGATTTTATAGTGCAAATATAGCGAATTATATTCGATAATGGTGTATATTTGCATTAAGAAAAGGCTATACTTAAATAAGTTATACCTCAAAACAGTTGAAATTAGACATATTTATGCAAAATCTTCGATTACGAATATAACAGTAAGTACAACTATCCTCAAAATCACTGAAGTTGAATAACAATGGGAAAGACTGTAACAACATATTTAATCGACGGAGATCCTAAAGGAACTCAATATGCATTCATTAGCAACAAAATTTGCCAAATGTTTGTCGTACCACGTTCTAATCTCTCCTATTTGAATACACAAGAGAAATTACAAAAACCTGCATTCTATATATTACTGGGGGAAGATGAATCAACAAAACCGCAGGCATATATAGGTGAAACGGAAAATTTCAAAGAACGTGTAAAAGACCACGACAGCAAAAAAGCGTTTTGGCAAAAAGCACTCATATTCGTATCGAAAGATGCCGATATGACTAAAGTTGATGTGCAATACCTAGAACATAAAGCGATAGCCGAAGCCAAGAAAGCAAACGCTTTTGTTTTAAGCGATAATAAACAAATCCCTAAAGCACCGAATCTACCAGAGCATCAACAGGACTCAATGGATGAATTTTTCGAAGATGTGAAGTTTCTGGCATCATTTATCGGTTGCAATATTTTTGATGTATCACAACCCAAAGAAGAACATCTATTCTACACCAAAGGTAGAGGATGCAATGCAAAGGGCTTCTATAGTTCCGATGGCTTTACAGTCCTAAAAGGAAGTACTGTTGCCAAAACAATGGTTCCGTCTTTCAACTGGAAAGAAAAACGAGAAAAAATGCTTCAAGATTACACTTCTACTGAGAACGGAATATTGGTATTGACATCAGATAAAACTTTTTCAAGTCCCAGTACTGCCGCAGATTTCTGTATTGGTAGCAGTAATAATGGCTGGTTGATATGGAAAGACAAAGATGGAAACACATTGGATTCAGTTTATAGAAAACAGCTGGATTAATAACATATCAATTGGAAGCAGATATGGAAGAAAAAGGATCGTTTGGAAATTAGCAGGAATGTAAATACACAATCAATTGAACATCAATCTATGTCAAAAGCAAAGCTAAAAAAACACTTGTTGTCACTTACAAAAGAACAGATAACCGACATTGTTCTTGAACTATACGATGCACGTAAAGAGGCAAAAGATTATCTGGAGTTTTATCTTGCCCCAGATTGCAACGCTGAATTAGAAAAGAGCAAGAAAGCTATCAGAAACGAGTTCTTCCCAACTCGTGGATTTTCCGAAAAGCCGTCATTTGCCAAATGTCGAAAAGTCATTTCTGATTTTCAAAAGCTAAAACCGGAGCCGATCATTGTTGCCGATTTAATGTTGTTCTATATCGAACAAGGATGCGAATACACACTTGAATTTGGCGATATGTGGGAACAGTTCTATACAACACTGGAGGGAAATTTCGACAAAGCTATGCGCTTTATCTTTCTCAACGGATTGTTAGCCTGTTATTACGAACGGATTGAAAAGCTTATTGATAGCGTATCGGATTGTGGTTGGGGATTTTATGATACATTACAAGATATTTATTCTGAATATCGGTAGTGTTTTTAATCTTTGATAAAGCCTTGCCCTACACAAAAAAGTAAGGAACTGAACCTGTGCGCATAATGGCACAGATTTAGTTCCTATCCTGTCCCTTTAAACTACTCCATTGATTCCCGAATAATACGCAAAGTTTCTTTCTTATACTCTTTGCGGTCATATTCAAATCCTCTGCACATCCAGCAACTACACGGAGTTCCTGTAGTTTTGTAAACTTGTGCCCATTTGTCTTTTGCCAACTCAAACCAATGAGGATGTTCATAATAGCTTCCATCCTCACGAATGATGCAATGACCATAAGCGGCATACAGAATCATACGAGCCTTAAACACACGAGCCATTTGTTGGCGTCTCCACAATTTGTTTCTTTTGTCCATCGTCTCTTTCTATTAAAGTTAGGATGAACAATGATGTTACTTTGGTGAGACTTAATATATCCATAGCATAATACCTTTAATGTTATACCCTTTCGGATACAAAATTAAGACAAAACATCAACAATATACCAGTATGGGTATAATTTGTTTGTATCTTTTAGAGGTATGTAATACGCGCATACATTTTTTATGCGAATAATTCAACCTTATTACACTTTTCCCAACGTATATCACCCATTGCACATTGCTCTACACTTTTTCAAGCGAATCAAACGTAAACCTTACAAAAGTTTTCAGGTTTTATGACCGATTCTATCATCCAACACCTTCTGGAAAATAAAAAACACACCGCAAACCACAGAAATTCCAAGAAAACCACTACCTTTGTATTCAACAAGTGTTCTGTAACATACCTGCGGAAATGCCCTATCATTCAACACCTTGTATCTGATAGCGGACATTCGCAAAAAAGGCTAAAAGAAAGCGGTACAACACATATATGCAAAGCTATGAAATACACCGATTTGCATTTGTCCCCACATTCTGTGTATTTGTCAAAACAGAGGTTGTACCGATTAAAATGAACAGTCACTGATAATCAGTGATGTAAATATGCTGCATCGTTAAGTAAGTATAGATTCTGAATGATAAATTTAAATGAGGCATGATTGATTGTAATTGTGCCTCATTCTATTTTTTATGAGAGAGAATGGAAAAAGTATTTGAAAGAAAAACCAAGGAGGACCGACCTGTACTTGCAATATGTTACGACTTTGACAAGACATTGTCGCCTGATGATATGCAAGCACAGGGGTATATACAATCTGTGGGGTACGAAGTAGAATCTTTTTGGACAGAGTCTAATGGATTGGCTGAGAGTAATGATATGGACCAAAATCTGGCCTACATGTACACCATGATTCAAAAGGCGCGTGGAAGATTCATATTCAATCGAAAGACATTGATGGATTATGGTGCCAAAGTGAGTTTGTTTCCTGGAGTAGACACTTGGTTTAAGCGTATCAGAGAGTATGGCGAAACCAAGGGGGTGATAGTGGAACATTACATCATCTCATCCGGTCTAAAGGAAATGATTGAAGGAACGAAAGTTGCTAATGAGTTTGAGAAAATCTATGCGAGTTCTTTCTACTATGATGAAAATGGAGAGGCAAAATGGCCAGCGCAAGTCATAAACTATACGAGCAAAACACAGTTTCTTTTTAGAATTGTGAAGGGGACATTGGATGTGAATGATTCAGGTGTCAATGACTATTTTAATCCAGAGGATATTCGTATTCCTTTTAGAAATATGGTCTACATAGGGGACAGTGATACGGATATACCTTGCATGAAACTTGTTAATTCTCATTCTGGTCATTCGATTGGGGTTTATAATCCTGAGACGAGAGACAGACGAAAGGTCTATAAGATGATGGAAGACAAGCGAATAAAATATTTCGCTCCAGCTGATTATACAGACAATTCGGAATTAGACAAATTGGTGAAAGCAATTATCGACCAAACGGCCTCGAATGAAAAACTGATGTCTGTTCATTTTCAATGCAAACAGGAACAGGTGGATCATAACATGAATATAGACAGTCATGAAGATAGGGAAAAACAGAAACTGATACTTGATTTGGAGAACAGTAATAGTTTTAAGCAAACTCATTCTGTGATTTCAAAACTGAAACAAATCAAAAAATGGACGCGAGGGGAAAAAATTCAGTTGCAGGAAATAGCCAAGACGAATAATCAAGTGTCTTATATAATTGATGATGATGATGTTGCTGATTTTTATAAATCGATTTCAGTAGATTGATAAGAAAGAATATTTAGAGGTAATTGCTGGTATGAGAATCTGGATGAGTTTTTTTAGCGGCTAACAGAATTCAAAATGACAGACATGAAAGTCGTACCCGACGGTAAGGTTGGGTACGACTTTATTATTTTGTGTATGGTCAAAGTCAACTAAGCATCCCGTGCTTTATCCATTGGTGAGTGGCGTAGGCTTCATTGTGTTATCCGTCTGGCTGTTCAATACACCGATGGAAATGCGAGTGTATATGTTCTCGCTGAACACCTTATTATATATGGCAACATCCATCATTGGTGTGGTATTGGTGCATATAGCCTTGTATAACATCAGCATGTTCCTGAAGGAAGGACTGTTGAAAGACCGTTTCAACTTCGAGAACGAGAGTTTTGAACAATGCAAGGATTTGCAGACCAATGACAACAGTGTGAATATCCCCATGCGCTACTATTATAAGGGTAAGTTTAGAAAGGGATGGGTAAACATTGTCAATCCCTTTAGAGGCACATGGGTGGTGGGAACGCCAGGCTCTGGTAAGACTTTCTCCATCATCGAACCATTCATCAGACAGCACAGTGAGAAAGGCTTTGCGGTCGTATTGTACGACTATAAGTTTCCGACACTTGCGACGAAGCTGTATTACCATTGTCTGAAGAACAAAAATGCCAAGGACAGCAAGATGCCAAAGGGTATGAAGTTCAATATGATAAACTTCGTAGACGTGGAGTATTCAAGAAGAGTGAACCCTATCCAGTTGAAGTATATCAACAATTTGGCAGCAGCGAGTGAAACGGCAGAAACCTTGTTGGAGTCATTGCAGAAAGGCAAGAAAGAAGGCGGTGGCGGCAGTGACCAGTTTTTTCAAACATCAGCTGTGAACTTCTTGGCGGCATGTATCTACTTCTTCTGTAACTGGGAGAAAGAACCATACGACAAGGACGGTAACATGCTGATAGCAGAAAAGGTGCAGGACAAACAAACGCTGCGTATGATACCCACAGGAAGGGTATTCGACAAAATGGGGAACGAAGTGGAACTTGCCTATTGGCTGGGCAAGTACAGCGATATGCCCCATATCCTTTCCTTCTTGAATGAAAGCTATCAGACCATCTTTGAGGTATTGGAAACAGATAACGAAGTGGCACCATTGCTCGGTCCGTTCCAGACAGCATTGAAGAACAGAGCTATGGAACAGTTGGAAGGTATGATAGGTACGCTACGTGTGTATACCTCCAGACTCGCCACAAAGGAAAGCTACTGGATATTCCATAAAGATGGAGATGACTTCGACCTGAAAGTCAGTGACCCCAAGAACCCCAGTTATCTGCTGATAGCCAACGACCCCGAAATGGAAAGCATCATTGGAGCATTGAACGCCCTAATCCTCAATCGACTGGTGACGAGAGTGAACACCGGGCAAGGCAAGAATATTCCGACAAGCATCATCGTGGACGAGTTGCCCACCTTGTATTTCCACAAGATAGACCGACTGATAGGTACGGCACGAAGCAACAAGGTAAGTGTAACGTTAGGTTTTCAGGAGCTTCCGCAGCTGGAAGCCGACTACGGGAAAGTAGGAATGCAGAAGATTATTACCACAGTGGGTAATGTCGTGAGCGGTTCGGCGCGAAGCAAGGAAACCTTGGAATGGTTGTCCTCGGACATCTTCGGTAAGGTTGTGCAGTTGAAGAAAGGTGTGACCATCGACCGTGACAAGACAAGCATCAATCTCAATGAGAATATGGACAGTCTGCTGCCAGCCTCGAAAATCTCGGATATGCCGACAGGATGGATATGCGGTCAGACAGCACGTGACTTTATGAAAACCAAGACGGGACGCGGTGGCAATATGAACATACAAGAGAGTGAGGAGTTTAAGACCAGTAAGTTCTATTGCAAGACGGATTTCAACATGGCAGACATCAAGAAAGAAGAAGATGGCTATGTGGCGTTGCCCAAGTTCTACACATTCAAGTCAAGAGACGAACGGGAACGCATCCTATATAAGAATTTCGTGCAAGTTGGAGAGGATGTGAAGTCGATGATAAATACGATACAAAGATACCGAGTCAAATGAAGATAAAAATAAAGATAATGGCGTTGCTGCTGTGCTTGAGCCCAATGGTGCGAGCACAGACCGCCACACCTACCCAATCGGACTTAGGAATATTTCGTTTCCCTCTTTTTGAACGTGCGGTACGCTGCATTAAGTTCTATGAAGGTTGGCACGACATCAAGCGCAATTACCCCTATATAGGATGGGGACATTGTGTGCAACCACATGAGAACTTCAAGAAAAACCTGACATTGGAGCAAGCGGACTCACTGCTACGAAGTGATCTGAGAACCTTTTGCGGAATGTTCCGCAAGTACGGGAAGGATTCGTTGTTATTAGCGGTACTTGCTTACAATGTGGGGCCGTATAAAGTGCTTGGAGATAGAAGAAAGTTCCGAAAAAGTCGGCTATTGCAGAAGATAGAGCGTGGGGAAAGGGATATAGAAAGGGAGTATTTGGACTTCTGCAGATGGAAAGGAAAGGTTATTGCTTCGATAAGGAGAAAACGGAATACGGAGCTTAGGTTGTTGTATGAACCATAGTAAAGTCCACAGGAAAAAACAGCACAATAAAAACAAATATTAGTTCAAAGCTTGCTATTATAATCTATTGAGGGTCTTGTCACGACAATGTGTTGGGGCAAGACTCTAATTTATATAGTAGTAACAAATTCAAAAAAACGGTTTATGGCAACTATAAAACTCAAATTTCGTCCCTCGTCTGTACCAAAAACGGAGGGTACATTATACTATCAGGTGATACACAAACGCAAGGTGAAGTGGATAAGTACGGAACATCACATTTATGCCGACGAGTGGGATGAGAATACGGAGACAATCGTGGTGGCAGCAAGGAGTGAACGGAAGGGGGCGTTGGCACTGATGCAGTGTAAAATCGACTGGGCATTAAAGCGTTGGCAGACTATCCTTGACAGGTTGGAACGTAGCCACAAGGATTATACTGTAGAAGAGCTGTGCGAAACCTTCAGCAAGGAACAGACTTATAAGACTGTGTTTGTGTTCTTGCAGGAGCAAGTGACCAAGAAAGAGCAGATGAAGCGACAAGGCACTGCCCGTACATACGGAAATGCCTATCGACGTTTCAAGGCATTCCGTGAGGATGTGGATTTGACATTCGATGAACTCACACCTGATATGATAGAGTGTTACGAGGCTTGGCTTATAGACAAGCGATTGAAGCAGAACAGCATCCGCTGCTATCTGCGCACGCTCAACACTCTGTTATGCAAGGCGGTAGAAGAAGGTCTGTTGAATAACACGCATCTGTTCTGCCATGTGCGTCTGTCATACGTAAAGACAACAAAACGAGCAATCAGCGAGAAGGAACTGAAAGTGATAGCGAACCTTGAACTGCCAGAAAACTCAACAATGGCCCTTGCCCGTGACATCTTCATGTTCAGCTTTTACATGCGTGGAATGCCCTTCGTGGATATTGCCTATCTGCGAAAGACAGACTTGAAGAACGGCATGTGGACCTATTGTCGCAAGAAAACAAACCAATGTCTGATGGTGGAATGGGAAAAGGCGCAACAAAAAATACTGGACCGTTATGCCCATCAAATGGAAAACAGATCGTATCTACTTCCTATTATAAAGGAGGAGGATGGCACGGAATACAAGCAATACCAACGTATGCAGATAAACATAAACCGTGCATTGAAGAAGATCGGAGAAATGGCGGAATTGAAAATGCCGCTTACCACTTATGTCGCACGCCATACATGGGCAAGCGTGGCCAGAGATATGAACATACCCATCGCTGTCATCAGTGAGGGAATGGGACATAATTCCATAAAAACGACGCAGGTGTATCTGAACTCCATCGATATATCAAGAATCAACGAGGCAAATAAGAGGATTATAAAGAGAATTGGAGGTTGAGTAGTGTTTAACAAATGGAGGGAGGAGTGATTGTTTTCACATGATAAAACAGTATCTACCTTACAAAGGTACTACTTTTCCTTCTCTTCTTATCATTTTTGATTGAAAAAGTTTAGCAAAACCCCGAATTTCCCCTAAAATGTTTTACAAATCCGCCTTTTCAAGGCTTCAAAAGTCCTTTGTTTACAGCATTTCTTTCTCATTGTGCATGTTTTATCATGTGAAAACAGTACGTAAAGAGATAGAGACACAAAGCCACTATGAGGTGAAAATGCGGCGCAATCAGCACATTTGATTTGTGAAACATTGAATCCCATAACTGGACAAACATACACACAGATAGTATGATTTTATGAACAATGTTATTGTAAAATTGGCATTGTCATCCCAGGTGATGGTAGCCAGCATTGACATAAAGTAGCGGAGAGGTTATGAAGCAGGATTGCACGGTTTCTCAGTCTACAGCCGACGAAATAAAGCGTTTTCAGACATCTGAAAGCAATGAATTTCTAGAGGGCACACACGTTTCTGAGCCAGACGAAATGACTGGTTCAGCGATAAAGAAGTGTTCGCAGGTGAACAAGGAAACCGAGACTGAGAAAGAATCCATTTCCGTAGTGGTTCCAAATAAAGACGATAAAGATAACTGCACGTCATGGAGTTATCTTTTTGTACACAACCAAAAAGTAAAGTCGATAGAAGAACAGCTAAAGAAAGATGGAGTAACTCATTTTGTGCATAAGACAATAAAATATGTCCCCCGTCACAGAAACAGAGGCGGAATGCGCGAAGTGGAAACCCCTTCTGTAAGTGGACTGATATTCTTACAAGGTAACCCAGAAATATTACAGGACTACTTAGATATAAACATAAAACCATACAAGCTTTGTAAAAATTGTAGTACAGGAAAGGTAGCCACCATCCCCTGCAACCAAATGGAGCCATTTATGCGTGTAGCAGAAACCGAGCCAGAACGTCTCCGTTTCCTTCTTCGTCCTTTTATTTATTATTCCAAGAACCGTACCTTACTTCGCATCGTGACTGGTGAATATGCCGGACTCGAAGGTTATGTAATCCGCATAGCCCGAGACCGCAAGCTCGTCATGGATGTCGGTGGAATGGCAGTAGCCTTATCAGACGTACATGCCGAACGTTTTGAGGAAGTAAACAAGAACGAGGCAGGGAAAAAAGAGCGAGAGCTGTTCTACAAGCGTAACTTGCATGAGCGCAACGCCTTTATCGACCGTTATTTTCACCAGGTGAAAACCGCACAAGAGGTGTCAGCCCAGGTGGAAAACATAGAAATACTCCGTCTTCAGACACTTGCGGATGTAAGAGACAAGAAACTGGATTTGAAAGATGCCTATGACACCTTCTATTTCATGATAGAAGAGATAGGCTACTACTATGCACCTTTTATCGACTATTTCAAAGACGAGCTTAGACCCATCTTTGAAGCTGGAAGAACCGTAAAGGAAGAGATAGAGAAAGTTATAAAGATATTCAAGGACAGCGACAAAGAATTGCACAATCGCTGCGAAACAGAATTTGAGGCGTTGCAAAACAACTACGGCTATCTGTTTGAATAGCTATTATCAGTCATCGTAGAGAAGTAAAATGGAAACCGATTTCTTCGCATATTCCCATCAGAAAATTGCCAAAGATAAAGCAGATTGCAGATGTGATGTCGCCAACAACCGTGGTGCGGCACTCAAATGCCTGTCCAAATTCTTAGGCAAAGAAGAATTGACGTTCGGCGAGCTGTCACCAGAAATGATGACACAGTTCAAAGGATGGTTAAAAGCCAATGGGCGCAAGGAATCAACCGTTCGCCTCTATTTATACCAGATTCATACCCTCTACAAAGAAGCGGAGAAGGAAGCCATAGCCCCACATATGCCGTTGCTGAGTGACATAAAGTTGCCCTTGCCATCCAAACAGAAGTGCGAGTTGCTTACGGAGGAGGAATTGCGCAGGATGCGCTATGCCGACCTGTCAGACTCCATATCACAGACTTTTGCCCGTGACATGTTCTTCTTCAGCATCTATAGTCGAGGAATAAGCTTTGCGGATTTGGCCCATAGGAAAAGCGACATCAAAGGCTTCACGCTCACTTACACATCACAAGTGCCCCCCCATCGTCATGGTACAATGGGACACAGCCATGCAAGCAATAGCCGACCGCTATCCATCGACCACCGACTACCTATTTCCTATTATCAAATCCGACGACAAGATAGTGGAAAGTCGAGAAATCGGAAGGGTTCGTGAAAATATCACAAAAGCCCTGAAACTAATGACTACACGTTGCAATCTGTCCGTAGTACCCTCCTTGAAAATGACCAAGGATATCATCAACGCGTGATTGACAATGTAAGTGTGAGCAAGATAATTTAATTGAAAACACATAATCATATTGAGAAAACTAAATCCAAAAAATATGCGTGATTTAAAAGACATTAAAGTTGCAGTGGCCGGTACAGGCTACGTTGGACTGAGTATAGCTACATTGCTATCTCAACATCATCATGTAACAGCAGTAGATGTAATTCCGGAAAAGGTGGAAAAACTTAACAATAAGATATCACCAATCCAAGATGATTATATCGAAAAGTATTTGGCTGAAAAGCCATTGAATCTTGTAGCCACTCTTGATGGCAAATCTGCTTATGCGGATGCTGATTTTGTGGTTATTGCTGCCCCTACCAACTATGACCCTGTTAAGAACTACTTCGACACGACCCATGTAGAGGAAGTCATCGACCTTGTATTGGAAGTAAATCCCGATGCCATCATGGTCATCAAATCAACCATCCCAGTTGGTTACACTCGCAACCTCTATTTGAAGTATGCACAAAAAGGTGTTAAGAAGTTCAATCTTCTTTTTTCTCCAGAGTTCCTTCGTGAGAGCAAAGCCCTTTACGACAACCTCTACCCAAGCCGTATCATTGTTGGTTATCCCAAGATTATCAACAAGCCAGAATTTGAGGCTGAGAACAAAGCAATAGAATCTGTAACTGATGTTAATATGTTGATTGAAGCTGCCAAAACTTTTGCAGCTCTTTTGCAAGAAGGTGCTATCAAAGAAAACATCGACACTCTATTTATGGGTATGAAGGAAGCCGAGGCTGTAAAACTCTTTGCTAATACCTATCTCGCCCTTCGAGTTAGCTATTTCAATGAACTCGACACTTATGCAGAAGTAAAAGGTCTTGACTCAAAGGCAATCATTGAAGGTGTAGGTCTTGACCCACGTATTGGAACCCACTACAATAACCCTTCATTCGGTTACGGTGGCTATTGCTTGCCAAAAGACACCAAGCAGCTCCTCGCAAACTATCAGGATGTTCCACAGAATATGATGTCAGCCATTGTTGAGTCAAACAGAACTCGTAAGGATTACATTGCTGATGCCGTATTGCGTAAAGCTGGCTATTATGCAGAAAACGGCCAGTGGGATGCAAGCAAGGAGCATAACTGTGTGATTGGCGTATATCGTTTGACCATGAAGTCAAACTCGGACAACTTCCGCCAGTCTGCCATCCAAGGTATAATGAAGCGTATCAAAGCTAAGGGTGCAGAGGTTATAATTTATGAGCCAACACTTGAAGACGGAACCACTTTCTTTGGCAGTAAGGTCGTTAATAATCTTGATGAATTTAAGGCACAGAGCAAAGCAATCATTGCAAACCGCTTTGATGACTGTCTGAAGAATGTAGAAGAAAAAGTATATACACGAGATATATTTAGAAGAGACTAAGAGATGGTAGAATATAATGTAACATTAGAAGGCAAGACGGTTCTTGTAACAGGTGCTGCTGGCTTTATTGGCAGCAACCTTGTTAAGCGTCTTTTTCACGACGTAAAGGACATAAAAGTAATCGGTATTGACTCAATTACTGATTACTATGATGTCAACATCAAGTATGAACGTTTGAAAGAGATAGAGGATTTGAATCGTGACTGGACTTTTGTGCACGCCTCTATTGCAGACAAAGAAGCAGTAGATAAAATCTTCACAGAAAACAATATATCTGTTGTTGTAAACCTCGCTGCCCAGGCAGGTGTACGATATAGTATTACTAATCCCGATGCTTATATCCAGAGCAACCTCATCGGTTTCTACAACATTCTTGAAGCATGCCGTCATCATGAAGTAGAGCACCTTGTGTATGCATCCTCTTCATCTGTATATGGCAGCAACAAGAAAGTTCCATACTCAACTGACGACAAGGTTGACAACCCTGTATCTCTTTATGCTGCTACCAAGAAGAGCAACGAGCTTATGGCTCATGCCTATAGCAAACTCTACAACATTCCATCTACTGGCTTGCGTTTCTTTACAGTTTATGGTCCTGCAGGCCGTCCAGATATGGCATACTTTGGTTTTACCAACAAATTAGTAAAAGGCGAAACCATCAAGATTTTCAATTATGGCAACTGCAAACGCGATTTTACATTCGTAGATGATATCGTAGAAGGTGTTGTTCGTATCATGCAGCACGCTCCTGAAAAACAAAATGGTGAGGACGGTCTTCCTATTCCTCCATACAAAGTGTACAACATTGGAAATAACTCTCCAGAAAATCTTCTTGATTTCGTAACTATCCTTCAAGAAGAACTTGTACGTGCAGGAGTCCTACCTAAAGACTATGACTTTGAGGCTCACAAGAAACTTGTACCTATGCAACCAGGAGATGTGCCAGTAACTTACGCTGACACGACCCCACTGGAGCAAGACTTCGGATTTAAGCCAAATACAAGCTTAAGAGAGGGATTGAGACGCTTCGCAGAATGGTATAGCAAATACTACCAACATTAATTTCAAACGAATAAATATATAATACCATTACGTGCAGCAATAGAAACGTAGTGTTTACAACATATATATAATATGCAATTAATATTACTTTCTGGTGGATCTGGCAAACGCTTATGGCCACTTAGCAATGACGCTCGCAGCAAGCAATTCCTGCCATTGTTGGCTTCGCCTGACGGTGGTATGGAATCAATGATACAACGAGTGGTACGTCAGATACGTGAGGCGCAACTAACCAACAACATTACATTCGCTACGAATGCCGTACAGCGTGACAGTATTATAAACCAATTGGGCGAAGATGTAAGTGTAGTAACGGAACCGGAACGTCGTGATACATTCCCTGCTATTGCTCTTGCAGCAAGTTATCTAGCCAAGGAAAAGAAATGCGACAGTAACGAAATCGTAGTTGTAATGCCATGCGACGTGTATACTGAATCAAGATATTTCGCAACAATCGGTAAAATGGCTGAGACCGTTAGAAATAACGTTGCCGACCTCGTATTGATGGGTATAGCACCAACATATCCGAGTGAGAAATTCGGTTATGTAGTACCACAGGAAGCGAGAGCAACTGAAGGCGTAAAAATGGTGGAACGCTTCACGGAAAAGCCTAATGAGGAAAAGGCTAAGGAACTTCTTGCACAAGGAGCTTATTGGAATGGCGGTGTGTTTGCATTCCGTCTTGGCTATATGATGAATATTGTTGAACAATATATTAAAGCCGATACATTCCAGGAAACCCACAAACGATATGCCGAATTCCCCAAAATCAGTTTCGACTATGAGGTAGCCGAAAAGGCAGAATCAGTTGCCGTTGTTCCCTTCTCTGGTGAGTGGAAAGACCTTGGTACATGGAATGCCTTATGCGAGAAATTACCCAGCACACATATTGGTAATGTGATGATGGGAGACAACAACGCTAACACCCATGCTGTAAACGAACTTGGAATACCTGTATTCTGCAACGGATTGAAGGATGTAATTGTTGCAGCTTCTCCTGATGGCATAATGGTATGCGACAAACAAGAATCGGAGAAGATAAAGGACTATGCCAATAAACTCACCACACGTCCTATGTACGAGGAACGTCGTTGGGGAACCTATAGAGTATTGGACAATGCCGAATACGAAGACGGCACGCGTTCATTGACAAAGACAATACACCTAAATGCAGGCAAGAACATAAGTTATCAGTTGCATCATCATCGCAGCGAGGTATGGACATGCGTAGAAGGTGAAGGTATCTTTGTCTTGGATGGCGAGAGCAAAGAGGTAAAGCGCGGTGATGTAATGAACATCCCCGTAGAACATCTCCACGCCATTAAAGCCACAACGGATTTGACATTCATAGAAGTTCAGATAGGCAATCCGCTTGTGGAGGAGGATATAGAGAGATTTGAGTATGAATGGTAAATAACATATAAATTGTGAATTTGGTATCCAAAGAAGCTTATTTAAATATATTCTGTAAAGCAGTAACTGAATCGAAAGATCTAAAATTCGAATATGAGATTTCCGAACTGGATAATTTTTCTTTCCTGAAATAAGATGATTTCTTGCATCTAAGATGTATGACACAAACATTATAGAAAGTTGTCCATTTTTAAATTTTAAAGTAGCATAATGTATGCTTAAAATTAAGAATATCTTTTCACGGTTTTGTCTTGATAGTGCTTTTATTACAAAGAGTTCCTGTCAGTTGCTAGGATGCATTTATACCATCTGTGGTTTTCTATCTGTGTGGTTCTCTTTTAGTGATTGTTTGCCAAAGGATTGGACTTTTTGGTATAAGCTTCTCTTGTCTATTGGTGTATTGTTGGGGATATTTATTATCTGCTGTATTGTTGTGACATGGATTACTTTATCCCAAATTATGAAGGTTGTGTTAACATCAAATTCAGGTCATAAAGGCTATGTGCAATATGGAGGCATGCCAATAATAGTTGTATATCCTGAACTCACCACAAAGGCAGACATTCATACTCCATCTGATTTTACTATAAAAGTTAAAAACTTATGGGATAAGTTATCAGTATTTAGAGACAATAAGTACAATAAGTACAAGGTACCAGTACTTCATATACCATATAATAAGGCTCTGATTAGAAAAGTTCTTGATGATTCCGATTTAAGAATTGCAACGAAGCCAACTGCTGGCGATTACTTCTATGAATAATGAGACAACGGATGCTTTTTAAAAAACTGAATGTCTTTTTTTAAATTGCGATGTGTCAATGAATTTAAAATTTAGTCAAATTAAGGTGTAATTTCCACTGGCATTAGCTGGTGGAGAGCTAAAACTCATATTCGTATCGGCAATATGAGGTCGTACCAAATACTTACAAACGATATAATAATAAATAATATTTTAACATTTAAAATTATGAGCATTTTTGCAGGTAAAACTCTTATGATTACTGGCGGAACAGGTTCCTTCGGTAATGCAGTATTAAATCGTTTTCTTCGTACAGACATCGGTGAGATTCGTATTTTTTCACGCGATGAGAAGAAGCAGGATGACATGCGTCACGAATATCAGGTAAAATATCCTGATGTTGCCAACAAGATTAAGTTCTTTATTGGTGATGTACGTGATTTGCAATCATGCCGTAACGCTATGCCAGGTGTTGATTATATTTTCCATGCAGCAGCATTGAAGCAGGTTCCTTCATGTGAATTTTTCCCAATGGAAGCTGTTAAGACCAACGTTATTGGTACAGATAATGTACTTACTGCCGCTATTGAGGCTGGTGTAGGCGCTGTTATTTGTCTTTCTACAGACAAGGCTGCCTATCCTATCAACGCTATGGGTATCACCAAGGCTATTGAGGAGAAAATTGCTGTTGCAAAGAGTCGCTATTCAGGAAAGACCAAGATTTGCTGCACACGTTATGGTAACGTGATGTGCTCACGTGGTTCTGTTATACCTTTGTGGATTGATCAGATTCGCAATGGCAACCCTATCACATTGACCGAGC
>ERZ857629.1958-NODE-1958-length-20567-cov-3.104134_pt1 | contig 20567 bp, 27 predicted proteins | sample MGYA00519700_ERZ857629 | MGnify/ENA primary metagenome ERZ857629 (study PRJEB31778, sample SAMEA3449351) | human gut metagenome | biome: human gut; feature: human-associated habitat; material: faeces | place: United Kingdom | collected 2010/2012 ...
AAACTATTCCATATAGTAATTGTACGCAATACCAACAAAGTATTTTGAGAGATATGTGTGGCTTGAGGTCTGATGATAATAAGGCAATCGTAGATAATATTCTTGGAAGAACGGAAAGCGAATTTTTGAGACTAGAAAGTGATATAAGAAAAAATAGTCGTTCCAATAAATTATCATTGATGATAGGAATACTTGGAATAGTTGTGTCTGTATTTTTAGCAATAATAAAATTTTAATATGATAGCCAACCGTCAATATTCGATGGTTGGTATTTTTTTGCGCAAAAATAGAAGGGAAGTGTAGTGTTTGACAGAAATTGAAAAAAAGAAAGAGTATTTAAAAAGCTACGAAAGAGCAGTAAGACAGATGGAAAGACGAGCAGAGAGAATTAAGGAAATGAGGCTTGGACAGATTATTCCGTCTACAGATAATAATGGAATGCCCCATGCGCATAATGCAGCTGACATGTCCGGATATGTGGCGCTGCTGGATGCGGAAGAACGTAAGTATCTTAAAGCGCGATATAGATGTGTGAGGTTATGCAAGGAGATCACAGATAAGATAGAGAGAATGGGGCAGGACAATGAAAAGGACATACTGCTATATCGTTATATACAGAGAATGTCATGGGAACAAATTGCAGTAAAAATGAACTATTCTTGGCAGTGGGTACATAAAATTCACGCAAAAGCATTGCATGATTTTAAAATAGGCGACTAAAAGCGATAGAAAGCGATACTACATGTGTGCTATAGTGTATGCAGGTGAAACAGGAGGAGAGCATCGGGTAAAACCGGTGCTTTTGTTATTATATGCTGAGATCATGTGCTTATTGCGGTAGAATACACGATAGTAAATATGACTGTGGAAAAAGACCCAAGAGAATGCGCAAGAGGAATGATAAGGATAGTTTTAGGTCAACAGCACAGTGGCAACATAAGGCAGAGGAGATAAAGGAGAGAGACAATTACCTCTGTCAGATATGCATAAGAGATCTATACAACACCACATATAGAGTAAATTGCGATCGATTATCGGTACATCATGCAATACCATTACAGATAGATTATAGCAAGAGACTTGACAATGATAATCTTATCACCCTATGCGATAAACATCATGAGATGGCAGAGAACGGAGCAATACCTTACGAGGTAGTAAGAGGGATTATTGATGAGCAAGAGTGCGGAGTATCCCCCGCGGTATGGAAGGGCCACAAAAAATAGCGCTTTCTAGACCTACGGCACACCCTTTTACACAAAATATTCCCACATCAACTTTTTTTGAAAGGAGGAAGTCGGATGCCAACACCACCTAAACCATATACGGTTATTAAAAGCGAAAAAAAGTCTCATAGGACAAAAGCGGAATTGTCAGCCAGAAAGCGCGGAGAAGAGAGCTTGAAGACTTCTGGAACTTTCAAGGAAAGAGCAGAAGTGAAACAAAATCCGGTTGCTCATAATGAGTTTAAAAGACTAAAGAAAATATTATCGGAAATAGACAAAAATGATGCCATTTATGAAGCAGTAATAAACAGATATTGCATGCTGCAAGCTGAATGTGTAGAAATTGAAGAACGGAGAAAAACATATCAAGAGTTACTTGCTGAGGTAAGACAGGCAATAAAAAAGCTGGATGAAGCGGATAAAGAAAATTATGTTATGGAACTTGCAGAAATAGCAAGAAGTATGGCGTTAATATCCGGTCAGATCGGGGCATGTGATAAAATACTCGGATCTAAGAGAAAAATGCTCTTGGATATAGAAAAAGAAAATATCATGACAATCGCTTCAGCCTTAAGGTCCATACCTAAGAACGTTGAAAAGGAGAAAAATCCGCTTCTGGCTGTACTGGAAGGATGATGAAATTGATACAAGACAGCGTGGCATATAAATACTGTGAATGGGCTGTAAAGAAAAGCAACAAAAAAGTGCCAAAGTATGTCAAGGCCCAGTGTAAATCATGGATCAGTATAGTAAAAGGCAAGGATAAAGAGGCATATGTAGATGAAAAAGTATATGAAAAGATTGTCAGAGTATTGCATCTGATGATACATCCGGATTTATATGCTCCATTGGATGAGTGCCTGGAACAGTATGCAATGTTTTTAATTACTGCTACGTTTTGTACAAAATTAAGAAATGATGAAAACCAAGACATAAGATATTACCAAACGGTACTGCTGAAGATAGCCCGTAAGAATTTCAAAACATTTAACTCTGGTGTGATTTTTATATTGTTGATGCTGACAGAACCCCGATTTTCGAGGTTCTTTTCTGTTGCTCCCGATTTGAAGTTATCAAGAGAGCTGCAGCTGGCAATCAGGAAAATTATAAAAATGTCCCCAGCGCTAAGTGATGAATTGAATCCGGCATTTAAGAACCTTAGGAGTGAAATCCGGTGTCTCATAACAGAGTCAGAATACACACCTCTTGCTTACTCCGAAGATAAGATGGATGGTAAACTGGCAAATGCCTATCTGGCGGACGAGGCAGGGGCTATGGACTCATACCCGGTAGAAGCCATGAGGTCATCACAGATCACGCTGTTAAATAAGCTCGGTGTTATTATCTCCACAGAATATCCAAATGACAATAATGTCATGATTGATGAGGTTGATAAAGCCAAAAAGGTGCTCGACGGTCTACGGAAAAATAGAAGGACTTTCTCACTGATTTACGAACCGGACGATTATCTCCTCACAAATGACCAATGGAAAAGCAATGACCTGATAATCTATCAGAGCAATCCAGTATCGGTTAATAATCGTACCGTTTTTGATGCAATAGCAGATATGCGGGCTGATGCCGTGGACTATGAGAATAAACGGGAAAATTACCTGTGTAAGCACAACAATATAAAATACATCAGTCTTGGTGTTGAAGGATATGTGGAGATTACAAAAGTACGGGAGTGCAAAAGGAAAGCAGATGATAGCTGGTGGAATGGCAGACGGGTATGGATTGGGCTTGATTTTTCCATGTCTGAGGACAATGTATGCGTATGTATGGAAACGTACGAAGGAGAGGACGAAGAGTCATGCGAAATCTATTCTAAAGTATTTGGATTTATACCAACGGATAAAATTGAGCAGAAAACAAAACGTGAAGATGTCGACTACAGACGGTTAATAAGAGAGGGCTGTTGCTTTGCATGCGGTGACGAGATAGTGTCCTACTCGTATATAGAAAAGTTTATCATGAGCCTGCCAGAAAAATATGGCGTGAAAATCGAGCAGGTAGGGTATGACAGATGGAATGCTATATCGTCTGTTCAAAAATTGGAAGAAAACGGCATTGAATGCGTAGAAATCAAACAGCATTCTAGTGTATTACATTCACCAACAAAATTGTTAAAGGAAAAGATATTAAGCAAGAAATACCACTACGATGAAAACCTGATGCTTGAAATCAATTTTCAGAATGCAAGATGCACGGAAGATACCAATAAAAACAAGTATGTAAATAAAAAGAAATCAGCGGGCAAAGTTGATCAAGTGGTTGGAAACATCAATGCAACGTATTTGATTGAACAAGAGATATTATATGGGATGTCTGATTTTACCGTACAGACCGGATAGGAGGATATATGGGATTATTTAAAAAGCGAGCGGAAGAAGTACAGGACACACAAACAACACAGGAAGAGGAAGTGTTGTTTGCCAGTCTGTCAGATGACTTTATTGACTTTGATACGGCAATGAAGATCCCCGCTTTTTCTGCGTGTGTGAATTTGATCGCAAATACAATATCGATGATACCAATAAAACTCTATAAAAGAGAAGGGGAAATGGTACATGAAGTCAAAGATGACTACCGGGTAAGTTTGTTAAACGAAGATACGAAAGATACACTTACGGCAGCAGATATGAAAAGACAGCTGGTAAGGGACTATTTTGACAAAGGCGGTTATGTATATATAGAGCGCAGTGGCAATAAAATAGAGTCTTTGCGCTATGTGGATAACAAGGAAATATCCTTCCTGTATACCTGCGATCCGATTTTTAAAGATTACAAGATCATGGTAAGGGATGTATCATATGAGCCTTTTGATTTTGTTAAGGCGCTTCGAGCTACAAAAAACGGAAGAGAAAGTATGTCAGTAGTCGCTGAAAACAAAGAAATCTTGATGGTAGCATATAACAGCTTACGTTTTGAAAAAAATCTTGTAAAAACAGGAGGCAATAAGAAAGGTTTCATTAAGGCCCCGAGAAAATTAGCAGAGGATGCAATGAAAAAGCTGAAAGAAGCGTGGAGGAAATTGTATCAGAACAATTCAGAGAACGTTGTCATACTGAATGATGGACTTGATTTTCAAGAATCGTCAAATTCGTGCGTTGAAATCCAGTTAAACGAAAATAAAAAGGTAAATGCAGAGGAGATCTATAAGATATTTAGTATGCCAAAAGAGACAATCGAAAGTGGCGGAAAAATAGTACAGTTTATTCAATACTGCATTGTACCAGTACTAAATGTAATCGAGACAAGTCTTAATCGAGATTTATTGCTGGAAAACGAAAAAGATAAGCTTTTCTTTAAGGCGGATATATCGGAACTTACCAGAGCGGATATAAAGACCAGATATGACGCATATGCGACAGCAATCGAGCATGGCTTTTTACAGATTGATGATGTTCGTGAGATGGAAAACAAACCGAAGCTCGGCTTAGATTTTATCAAATTAGGGCTTCAGGATGTTATATATGACACAAAGTCAAAACAATTTTATATTCCAAACATGAATGCAAATGGAGGAATAGGAAAGGAGGGAAAATATGTTTCAGGTACAAGTGAGAAGTGACAGAGTAATCATTGATGGTTATGTAAATGCAGTCGGAAGGGACTCAAGACCTATAAGGGACACAAAAACAGGAGAACGGTTCATTGAGCAGATTGTGCCAGGCGCTTTTAAACGTGCGCTTAGAAGAAATGAGGTAAAATTGCTGCTCGACCATGACGCAAATAGGAACCTTGGATCCACCGAAACGAACCTCGAATTGTACGAGGATGCAATCGGGTTAAGGGCTCATGCAGAAATAACGGATGCGGAAGTGATCGAGAAAGCGCGCAATAAGAAATTACGCGGCTGGTCTTTTGGATTTTATGAACAGGACGCATCCGAGGAAACGACTGCAAATGGAATGAAAAGACGATATGTCGAGGATCTCATTTTAGAAGAGGTATCCCTGATAGATGAGAAAAAGATCCCATGTTATCAGGGAACATCTATCGAGACCAGAGCGGAGGGATCCGAACTGGTTAAGACTGAGTTGATTGAGGTAAGAGCTGAGTACTCAGAGGAGGAAAATCAGAAGCTGCCCATTGACTATAGCAAATATACAAATCGCATCAAAGAATTGGAGGAAAAGTGATGAAAAGAAAGACGATCGCAAAAAATTGGCTGCAGAAAAGAGCGGAGGATTTAAAGACGCTGAAAGAGCAGAGGGCCGAACTGGTGGGGCAGATGAAGGAACTTGCCGAAAAGGTGCAGAAAGAAGAACGTGCCATGACGGAAGAGGAGGATACGCAGTTTGGTGATCTGGATGAGAAGGTAAAGGCCATTGACAGCACGATCATGAAGCTTGAGCGTGCAAGGGATCTTAAGCTTAATGTGGTGTCGAAAGAAAAGAAAGAAGAACTTAAGGTTGAAGAACAGGAAGAAAGAGCGTTTGACAGGTATATCCGTACCGTATGTGCGGGAGAGTCCTACCAGGAGCGTGCAGGAGAGCAAAATATTACTATGGGTAATAACGGTGCTGTCATTCCTGAAACAATCGCAAACAGAATTATTACAACGGTAAAGGATATCTGCCCGATTTTCGCAAAGGCAACCATTTACAATGTAAAGGGCACTCTTAAAATCCCGAAATGGGGGCTTGCAAACAGCACGCATGACATCACGGTATCTTACCAGGAGGAATTTACCGATATTACAGCAGATGCAGGCAAATTTACAAGCATTGATTTGTCCGGTTACCTCGCCGGTGCTCTTGTACTGATCGGCAAATCTGTTGTAAACAATGCAGGAGTTGATGTTGTGGGGTTTGTAGTAACAGAGATGGCGAAAAAAATCAGTGAATTTTTGGAAAAAGAATTACTGGTTGGTACATCCGGAAAAGCTGACGGCGCACTATCCTGTACCAATAAGCTGATCGCTGCGGCTGCTGGTGTTATTACTGCAGATGAGCTTATTGAATTACAGGCAATGGTAAAACAGGTATATCAGAAGGATGCTTGTTGGATTATGAACCCGGATACCTTTACTGCTATCAGAAAATTAAAAGATGCAAATAACAGATATCTGTTACAGGACGATGTGACTGGCGAATTCCCTTATCGTTTGCTTGGCAAGCCTGTATATCTGTCCGACAATATGCCTAAGATCGCAGCATCAGCAAAAACCGTATTATACGGCGATTTGAGCGGTTTATCTGTAAATATGAGGGAAAATATCAGCATTCAGGTACTGCTTGAAAAATATGCAACACAGCATGCAGTAGGTTTTGTGTCATGGTTTGAGTTTGATGCAAAGATCACCGAAGAACAGAAACTTGCGGTTCTCGAGCAAAAAGCGTCATAAGAGGTGGCTTATGAAAATAAGAGCATTGACGAGTTTTTCAGGAATGCTCTGTATGGCCAAGGGAGAGATCATTGAGTGTGATAATAAGTCACTACTTGATGATCTCTTTTCGGCTGGATATATAGAGCCTTTGGAAGAAAAGAAAGCCCTGAAAAGGAGCGTGAAAAAGAGTGAAAATCAGTGAAATAACTGAAAATGATGTTGCTGATTATCTGAAGCTGGATGAAGGACAATATAATGTTGAGGAAATCAGGGCTGCAATGAAAGCAGCAGAGGAATTTATAATTGATTACACAGGCCTTAGCAAGGAAGAAATCGATCAGAAAGAGAAGTTTTGGATTGCATATATGACATTGTGCCAGGACATGATCGATAATCGATCCTTTTATGTTGAAAAAAGCAGAACAAATAAGGTGGTTGAGTCTATACTTAGCATGCACTGTGTAAATCTGTTATAAACGGAGGAATACCATGAATGTTAATCCGGGCGAGCTCAATAAAAGGATAAAAATTGTATCCTTTACCAGTGAAAGTGATGAGGATGGTTTTCAGCTCGAAAAGAAAGAAGTGACGGTGAGGGATACATGGGCCAAGGTGACGCGGGTAAGCGTGAGCGAAGTCATGAAAGCAGCAAGTGAGATCAATCTTGAAAGATGCAGATTTTTGGTGCGATTTACGCCTACCGAGATCACAAGAGATATGTTTGTATATTATGCTGGTAAATACTATCAGATTGAGTATGCAAATAATTATCAAGACTCCAATGAGTACGTTGAGATCATGGCAGAAGCGGGGGAAAGATGATGGCGTTATTTAATGTTGATTTTCCAGATGATTTTTTATCTGAATTGTTTGGCGCAAATTTTGAAGAAATTGCCGAAGCAGCTTTAAATGAAGCAGCCCCTATTTTAGAGAAATCCGTGAAAAAGGAATGCGCAAGCGTTATCGAACATGAGGACGTCTCAGAAGTGGTAGAGTCTATCAAAGCTGGAAAGGCTAAAAGGACAAAGACGGATGCATTTATTGTGAATGTGGCACCAAAAGGATATAGCAAAACAAAGACATATAAGCATCAAAAAAGCGGAAGGTCATACCCAGTTTCAAATGCGCTGAAAATGATTTGGAAGGAATATGGCATACCGGGGAGACAAGCTCCAAGACCTTTTTTAGATGTCGCTTGCGACAACGTAAGAAATGAGGTCATAGAAAAGATGCAGGAAGTCTTTGATGGAAAGGTTGATACAAAATGAGCCAAAACAAGATAAAAAAGTTGCTATGTGAGACTGGCTTACCGGTTGAACTGGATTTATACACAGGAAAAAGTGATAAGTATATTACTTTTACCTATGCAAGTGAAAGACCGGGAGAATTCGCTGATAATATGGTCACAACCAAGATCGTCAACTTGCAAATCCAATTAGTCACACCAAAAGACTTTAATTATTTGGATTTGAAAAATAAAATCTGGGACTTGTTAGAACAAGCAGATTTTACAGTGACAACAGTCAGAAGTTTTCTGGGTGATGTCATTATGGGAACAGAAAAAATAAGACAAACCGTATTTGATGTGTCATATGCGGAAACAAGAAAAATGGAGGATAAATAGAATGTCATATATTGGATTAGCAAAACCTTATATTGCAAAGTTAAAGTCACAGACAACATCACCGGAAGGGGTAACCACTCCGGTGTATGAAAAAGGTTTTAAGTGTGGTAAGGCAGTCAGCGTAAATATCACGCCAAACTACAATGAGGCCAAGCTTTATGCCGACAACACTCTTGATGAGTATGTAAAGGAATTTAAGGACGGAACAATGAAGCTGGGAACCGACCGGCTTCCGAAAGAAGCAGATGGAGTTGTTTTTTCACACGAGGTATCTGAAGACGGCACCACCGTAACATACAAAACCGGGGACAGCGCTAACTGGTGCGGCGTAGGTGTGTATGTAGATGAAATCCTTGATGGCGTGAAACAGTATGTGGCCATTGTGGTATTCAAAACCAAGTTTACTGAAGCAGCTATGGATTATGAGACAAAGGGTGAAAATATTACTTTCAAAACACCTTCTATGGAGGGATCAATCTCTGCGCTGGATGATACCCGGTGGAAGATTACAAAAACCTTTGACAAGGAGAGCGAGGCCGAGGCGTTTATCAAGACTACCCTGAATATTGCAGATTAAGATAAGCTGCGCCGGGATAATAGAAAATGAGAGAGCATGTGGTTGATACTGCGTGCTCTCTTTTTCGTTACCAAGAATATACAGAGCAGTTCGGTGGATTGCTTTGCAATAGGGAGGATAGGATCATGTTTGAAAACTTAAACACCATTACACTTCAAGGAGAAAAATATCCAATTCGCTGCGACATTAATGTCTGTGAAATGCTTCAGGACGAATTTGGTTCTTTAGCTGAATTTGAAAGAAGGCTATTGGGGCTTGAATTTCAGAGGGATGCAAAAGGCCAGATAAGAACTACAGTCCGGCCAGAGGACGGAAGAGCAGTGCCAGATTTCAAACTGACAGAACCGTCAATAAAGGCAATTCGTATTGCCATTAAAACAATGACACAGGAGGGAAAGCTCTTTGCATTGGAGCAGGGGGATCCGGTACCGGATATTGATGTTGATAAGGCCATTTTAAATATGCAGTTTGACAGGGGAAACGTGGCAAAACAGCTTCATGAAGAATATGCCCGCTGCTTAGAACAAAAAAACGTGAAGACCTCCAAATCTGTGTAAATGAGAAAAAAAGCTTTGAGGATGAACCTATCCAGTTTTGGAGGATAAGAGCAAATGGAATAATAATGGGCCTTAGCATTGCGGAGATCGGACGCCTGAGGCTCGGATATTTTTATCAGATGTTTTATGCATATCAGGAGCATTATAACATGATGATTGAGAAAAAGATCTATGTGTTACCTGAGAAGCGGACATCTATATTAGACCTTTAAGGAGCATAAATATGAGCGACAAGAAGAAAATTGGCGCAAAGATCGTAGTAGATGGGGAGAAGGAGTTTCGGACAGCCCTAACTGCATGTAAAAATACAACAAATCAGTATAAAAGTGAATTGTCATTATTGACAGCTCAATTTACAAAGAATCAGAATTCCTTGGAAGCGCTTACAAAGAAGCAGGAGGCGTATAGCAGGATTGCCGATGAGGTGACACATAAAAAGGAACTTTACCGTAAAGTGCAGGAGGAGTCTGTTCGTGTATATGAAAAGGAAGAGGAGAAGCTTTCGAGCCTGGCTAAAGCACGGGAGGATGCAGCAAGGAAGCTTGAAGAGGCAAAGGGATTATATGAGGCAGGTTCTAAAGAACTAGGAGAATATGAACAGGCGCTTTCTGATAGTAACAGAGCATACGAAAAGCAAAAAACGGCTCTGGAAAATCTGAATAACAGGATTACAAATTATCAGACAGAGATTAATAAGGCAGATGCAGAACTGGCAAACATCAATGCCACTATGGCATCCAATGAGACATACATTAAGGAAGCAAAGTCTTCTTACGATAACACGGCAAAATCTATTGATGAGTTCGGAAATGAAGTGAGCGAGACTTCAGATAAAGTTAATTTGTTTGGAGATATTCTTAAGGCAACTCTTGCGGCGGATGTGATCAGAGCAGGGGTACAGAGGCTGGCGGATGGCTTAAAAGAAGTATCTACTTATGCAGTTGATGTAGGATCCACATTTGAAGCATCCATGAGTAATGTAGCGGCTCTGTCTAAGGCGACCGGAGGTGATCTGGAAGATCTTACGGAAAAGGCAAGGCAGATGGGAGCAGCTACAATATATTCTGCTTCGGAAGCAGCTGACGCATTTTCTTATATGGCTTTGGCCGGATGGAATACAAAGCAGATGCTGGCAGGTATTCAGCCGGTACTGAACCTGGCAGCTGCTGCAAATATGGATCTTGCAAAGGCATCAGACATAGTAACTGACTATTTAACGGCCTTTGGCCTGGAAGCGAAGGATGCGGGGCATTTTGCGGATCTCATGGCTGAAGCTATGTCTACCTCCAATACAACAGTAGAACTGCTGGGGGAATCTTATAAGGACTGTGCAGCAACGGCACATTCTCTGGGATATCAGGTTGAAGATGTTACAGCCGTTCTTGCAACAATGGCAAATGCCGGTGTTAAAGGAGGAGAAGGCGGTACCGCTCTTAGCGCCATTATGACCAGATTGGCGACTGATACAAAAGACTGTAACGAAAAACTGGAAGAATATGGCGTAAGAGTTTATGACAGCGGGGGTAATATTCGTGACTTATCACTAATCTTGAATGAAATGGGGGGCATTTGGGATAGCCTTACAGATAAGCAACAGTCTAATCTTGCAAAAAGCGTAGCTGGACAAAATCATTACTCAAAATTGCTGACGATCATGGCCGGAGTGTCAGAACAGGCAGCGGCAGCAGGGCAATCATTTAATGATTATGCTGCTTCTCTGCGCTCCTGCGATGGAGCAGCAGAGAAAATGGCGGCAACCATGCAGGATAATCTTAAGGGTAAGATTACGATCATGAAGTCTGCATTGGAAGGCTTTGGCATTGCAGTTTATGATGTGTTCGACGATACGATGAAAACATCAGTGGATAGTGCCACAGATGCAATCAGTATGCTGGAAGATCAAATTTCAGACGGAAATCTCGGGGTTTCGCTGAACCGACTGGCTAAAGATGTAGATGAACTTGCAGAGGAATTTATTAAAACAGCAACGGAAGCGCTTCCGGGCATGATTGATGGTGTGTCATGGGTGATCGAAAATGGAGATACCATTGCAGGTGTCCTGGAGGGAGCTGTGGCAGGTTATCTGGCATATAAGGCAGCAGTCATGGCGGCAACAATAGCAACAGAGGGATTTTCCGTGGCCTTAAGCCTTAATCCTGTCGGAGTGATGGCAGCAGCGCTGGCATTTTGCACGGTGGAGGTAGCGAAGTTTGTTACAACCGTGAAAGATGTTTCCCCTGAAATAGAAGAGCTGGCCAACAGCGCCGACCGATTGGAAAGTAAGTCTCAGACACTGGCTAATAGTGCGAGAAAACTGCAAAGTGGATTTGATGTAGAACGGCAATATATTAATAGTCTGAAAAATGAACTTGCGGATTTAAACGCTAAAGAACAGTTATCAGCAGAAGAAAAGAAGCGGGTAAAGGAGATTGTAGATAAATTAAATGCTTCATTCGAGGGCTTAAATCTGTCAGTGGATCAACAGACAGGAAAAGTACAGCAGGCTTCCGAGTCATGGGAAACATACATAGATACTCAGCTGAAGCAGGCACAGCTAGAAAGCGTACTTGAAAAAATAAATGAGCTGGAAGAACAGAAGATTGACAATGAGATTAAACTCATGGAAATCCAGAATGAAATCAATGATGATACCCTGATGGCAGCACATGCCAACCAGGAATACATTGATGGATTGATGATGAAGGTAGATCTTACTGAACAAGAATCTGCGGCACTGGAAAAACACCAGGAAATAATGTCAAAGGTTACCGCCGATCAGCTTGTTTTACTGCAAGAAAATGATGAACTGGTACAAAGTAATGAGGATCTGTGTGAACAGCAAAATTTACTAAAACAGTATATGGATGAAAATATTGGCGCAATAGATGACCAGGCACAGTCAATGAGCGATGCATCAGGGGCCTGTGAGGATTACGCCAATTCCTTGGCAGAAGTAGATGAACAGCTACAAGAGGAAATAGAATCCTTACAAGGTGTACTTGAAAAACAAGTGAATTCATTTGATGCCGTAGCGGAGGCGGCAACAGTATCAAAGGAAGAAATTTTGACCAATTTGCAGGATCAGTTAGAGGCAATGCAAAATTGGTCAGAAAACATGGATACGCTTGCCGAAAGAGGCATTAATGATGGATTGCTTGCTAAATTAGCCAATATGGGACCGGCCGGCGCCGGATATGTACAGGCATTTATGGATATGACCGGCCCAGAACTAGAATCCGCCGGGGAAATATTTTCAGAATCATTGTCCTTATCTGATGAGACAGCTGCACGCTTAGCAGAGGAGTATTATACAGCAGGCGTAAATGCATCACAAAAATGGGTGGATGGTTCCTGGGTAGCTGTGGAAGAGGGCGGTGGTGAAAAAACTGCAAAAGGACTGGTAGACTCTTTTACAGGATCATCGGAATGGGAGAGAATGAGCCCGGAAATCCGCACAAAGGTAGCCGCGGCGATTGAAGCGTCCGGGGGAGCGGTAGACGATTCTACGGAAACATTGCAGCAGATCCCGAACAAAATGGTAAGCGCCCTGATGGAATCCTCTGAATGGGAGAAGTTGGATACAGAAACCAGAGAAAAAATTCTTTCGGTATCGACAGCAATAGATGAAGAGGCAGAAAACTTTTATGCATCCGGGAAAAAGGCGGGCCAGCAAACTGTTCAGGGAATGATAGATGGACAAGGCGAGGTAAAGGAAGAGGCCATAAATAAGAGTACAGAGGTGGGAAATGATGTAATAGATGCAATTAATACATCTACAGGATGTACGGGAGCTGAAGGGGAAGGAGGCGCTACCAGTTCCACCAAGACTAAGGATACCGGAAAAGCGGTGGTGCAGGGGATTACAGATGGCATAGATGATAATGGAAAAAGAATTACATTAAATACTGCCATTGATGATCTATGTACCGGGATTAAGAGTCCGATCGAAGAGCAGCTGTCTTCTGAAAACTTTTCAACGATAGGGAAGGGAATCGGCCAGGGACTGGCAACGGGAATAGAAGAAAGTACACCTACCGCAGTAGCAGCAGCAAAGAAGCTTGCTCAGTCAGTAGAGAGTGCTGCGAAAACAACACTACAGATCAATTCCCCGTCAAAAGTATTTAAACGGATTGGCTATGGAATTTCGGAAGGCCTTGCAATGGGGGTGGATGAAAAAGCATATCTGGCATTAAATGCGATTGGAAATATGACTCAAAAGGTTGTACAGAGTACGCCGGAAATGAGAGGAGAGTACTCTTTATCCAACATGAGAAAGGCGGAAGGATATGGAGAAAAATATGATATAGATCAGGTAATAAATATATATAGTCAAACGGATGATTTGGTTGAAACAACAAGAAAGTTTCGGGAATCTCAAAAGGAGGCGGCAGAAGAATGGTGACAGACAGAGTGGTAACTGTTTCAAATGGAAAAAAGACTATGAAACTTACCAATAGACCGCTGTGGTTTAATGCGATAGAAGGGGGTGACAGTGTAGATGTTAAAATCGTGACATCACAAGGATATGACCAGGTTGGTGAAACGCTTGTCAATTCCTATGTCGCAAGCAGAGAATTGACCCTGAAAGGACAGATACAGGCAAGTACAACTTATCAGATGCAGACAATCCGCACAGACTTAATCAATTTGTTTGTCCCACAGGCAGAAATAACTATTAGTCACTATTATGGAGGACAAAGAAGAGTTCTAAAAGCTGTGGTGACAAAAAGCCCAAAATTCAAATTTACGGATGTTTCAATGGTGCAGGAGTATGAGGTAAAAATGACTGCACCGGATCCTTATTGGACGGATGAGACAGAGTCTGTTCATAATATAGCTGATTACATAGGGAGCTTTCATTTTCCTCTAAGTATTCCAAAGGAAAAAGGGGTTATATTTGGATATAAAAATCCAGTATTGATTGCAACAATACATAATGCATCCCCTGTGAAAATCGGAATGGAAATTGCCTTTATTGCACATGGAACAGTGAAAAATCCAATGCTGTTTGATGTGAAATTAAGAAAATTCATTCAGATTAATACAACTATGAAGGATGGTGATGAGATACGCATACAAACAGGGGAAGATAGAACCATCACAAGAAACCGGCTTGGAGTAAAAGAGAATTTTATGGGGCATATTGACATTGCCGGAGGAGGATATTCTTTTCTTGAATTACAGCCGGGAGATAATCTCTTTAGGTATGGAGCGGAAGAGGGCGGGTCTTTGTTAGAAGTGAAAATTTATTACAAAAATAAATATCCGGGGGTGTGAAGTATGGAATTCTATATTTTAGATCCAGCAATTAATATCATAGACTCTTTTAAAGTGTATGAAGCCATTATATGGGAAACAAAGTTCAATGAGCCGGGAAGTTTTAAGGCATCTTTTGCATTTACAGAAAAATTAAACCAGATGCTTCAGATCGGAAACATATTGTATAAAACGGATGAAGAGGAACCAGGGATTATAACCTATAAAATTCTCAAAATGGATGCAAAGGGGAATGAGACAATCCAGGTTCAGGGATATATGGCATCCAGGTATTTCTCACAGAGAATTATATGGGGAAAAATGGTGATGACAGGAACCCCGGAAATTATGATGAGAAAGATGATACAGGATCAGGTTATCAGTCCTAAGGATGAGGACAGAAAGATGCCATTGATCCGATTAGGGGAAGTGCATAATTTTAATGTGGACACCATAGAAAAACAGATTTCCTATGATAATTTATTGTCGGCATTGACTGAGCTATCCAGAATATCCGGGATCGGGTTTAGACTTCGGCTTGATATGGCCCAGCGACTTTTCTATTTTGAAACTTATATGGGAAGAGATCGAACGGAAGGAACTTCAGAGCCATGTATTTTTTCAAGGGATTTTGGAAATGTAAGTACGCAAAATTATGAAAAAAATTCCAAGAATTATAAAAATGTATGTCTGATCGGAGGAAAAGGTGAAGATGCAAACCGAATACTTCAAACCGTTGGATCCGGAAAAGGAATTGATAGATATGAAATGTTTTACAATGCGACCTCCATAAGTGATAAAGATATTACGGAGCAGGAATACCTGGAACAGCTGAAAACAAAAGGAAATGAGAAAATGACATCCTATGCAATGGTAGAATGTTTTTCTAATAAGGTTAATATCAATAAATCTATGTTTTTTGAGTTGGGGGATCAAGTTACCTGCGTAGATGATAAGTGGGGGATTACCCTAAATACTCAGGTTAAGGGAATACAAAAAGGGTTGTCAAAAAAAGAATACAGTGTGGTAGTTACCTTTGGAGATGAAGTCCCTACACTGACATCTTTGATCAAAGCACAATATTAAAGGAGGAAAAAGATGGCGTTAGCATGTGAAAAATCATTTCCGTTTGATTCGGAAATAGTAAATGGAGAATACGATCGCACCTATTTGGCAGATGATTTTGCACAGTACTTCCGTGAATTAATATATTCAGGAGTATTTATGAAAGAATCTACAAACCTGCAGGTACTTGCCAATGGAGATATGACACTGACAATGAAAGCGGGAGGAGCGATTATTGACGGATACCGCTACCAGAACAAAAACGATATTACAATTTCTATTCCAACAGCGGATGCGGTTCTGGATAGAATTGATCGTGTTTCTATTACCTGGGATAAAGATGCCAGGGAAATTCACTATGAGTACATTGAAGGTACACCTGCAGTTAATCCGGTACCAACAGAAATCAGAAGAGATGCTGAGCATAAGGATTATATTGTGGCAGATATTGCCGTGGCAGCAGGCGCAATATCTATTAAGCAGACAGAAATCACGGATCAGCGCCTGAACACAGAGGTATGCGGTCTTGCAACACCTTTTGCGGAATTTGACTCACAGACATTGTATGAAAAGATTGAAGCATTCTATACAGCTTTTGTCGATTCAGCAAATAACTGGCAGGAGAGTGAAAAGGCATCATTCGATGAATGGTTTGCAACATTAAAAGATCAGCTATCCGGTGATGTGGCAGCCAATCTACAGCAACAGATCAATGATATTGTGGATCTTACGGATGCAGAAGTTGATGAGGTGACACCATGATAAGAAGAGGAACAACACCAACGATAACAATAGAACTTGAGGAACTGACAACCACAGAGATTGATAATATGCTTAAGTAGGAGGATGAAAGATGGCTACAAAAAAATTTGTGAGTAAGGACAATTTATCCAGGGTGTGGACAAGGCTTTTCGGAAAAGTGTTGAATTCTAAGGAGGAGATCGAAGCAAATACCAGCGAGAATATGATCGCCGGGGCAACTACGGTTAAGGAACTATACAGTAGTTTAAAAGACTCAAATACAAATGAGTCCTTTAACTTTGGTTCTTTAAATGGAGTGAGAGGATTTTTTACCGATCCCTCAAGAGCTGATGACAGCTTTATCCCTTTTAGCACAAGAAAAACCGAAACTTTTTCAGGTTTTACAACAGCTCAAAAAGAATACAGTATAACCCTTTCACAAGCCCCACATGAATTAATTTGCTTAAAAAGTAATAGTGGATATGGTGTTTCTTTCCCCGCTGATGTTCAGTTATCAGGAACAAATGAAGACCCACCCAAATATTTATCATATGGATATACAGCCTTTGTTGGTCTATCTGTTAAACATTATCCAAATTCAAAAGAAATTACATTTAAGGTGACGGATCATACTGTTAAAAATGGTGGGCAGATAATTGTAAATTATATTTAAGATATATTTATTTTTTACTCTTCGATTTCCTCCACTGTTACTGATTTTATTTGCACTGCTCCTTTTTGATTTGCAACATTCGTATCAATCGTGACAGAGCTTAAAGCACGACTTCCGCCAGTGTGGGAAGATGTTCCATCCTTATGTATTGTAATTACCGTTGTTGTCTCTACTCTAGGCGAAATCCAGCCAGCAGGGTTCCAGGCACCGCCTATTGCAACTACGGTTATCCTGTATGCCTTTCCATTACCAAAAGGGTAGAATGTATCAGCACCCCGTGCAGGATCAGTATTGAACCCACGAACACCGTTTTGAACATCATAATAAAAATGTTCGTTGTTACTCTCTAAACTACTGTTTTTAAAACACAATAATTGCCATGCGGCTCTTTTGCTGCATGAGGGATTAATAGGAGCCAACCGGCATATCAGATACCGGGGGCTCCTATTTTATACCGGGAAAACCCGGAGAAAGGAGAGCAAAATGCTCATAATGAAATATGAAGGTCTAAAGACAGAATACACTGTAGCCTTTAGCAGAATATCAGATCATGTGATCCAGCTGTTGGGAGATTTCCCGGCAAAGACAAAAGGTTTTTCCTTAAGCCGGGAGGGAAAAGAAGATAACTGGGATTATTCTGGGTTCAAGACTGTTTATCGTGCGACTGATGGTGGCGTGCAGTTCTCAGATGATGGATCAGTGTATATCGCACCTGAGCCTGAACCGGAGCCGGAACCATATGTTCCGACACTTGACGAGGTAAAAGAATACAAGAAGCAGGAGATCATGAGCGCATATCAGACAGTTAAAATATCCGGATTTGATATTGAACTTTCAGGAGGAACAGAACACTTTCCTCTGACGGATGAGGATGTAACTTTCCTGTTTGGTAAGCAGCTAGAACTTCAGGCCAGCACAGAAGAAAAAATATCATATCAGGATTCAGATAATCGATGCAAGCTGTATTCTAGGGAGGATATGCAGCTAATCATTAATAAGGCGCTGCTGTTTGTAAACTTTCAGACAACATACCGGAACAATTTATGTGAATGGGTGGATGAGTGCAGTGAAAAGGATCAGGTTGAAAGTATTGCTTATGGTATTCCCATTCCGGCAATGTATCAGAATGATGTTTATAAAAAATATTTATCACAGATGGAAGGAGCCGCATAATGGAAGCTGTTTTGTTTCTGATTGGTGGAAGAATATATACATGGATAGAATTAATGTGCAGGGGGAGAACACATTGGACAATGTTTTTACTTGGCGGCGCCTGCTTTGTAGTAGTGGGTCTGTTAAATGAACATCAATACAAATGGAACCAGTCATTGCTCTTTCAGAGTTTTGTAGGAGCGCTTCTGATAACAGCTATGGAGTTTTTGACAGGATGTATTGTTAATATATGGTTGAAATGGCAAGTATGGGATTACTCAAACTTGCCATTTAATTTATTAGGGCAGGTATGCTTATATTTCTTTCTATTATGGATACCAATGGCTGCAATCTGCATAGTTTTGGACGATTGGGTGAGATATTTTCTTTATCTTGAATTAAATAAAATCTTTCCGTGGATGCAAAAGCGCCAACGGCCAAGATATTACTTTTTGAGAAAGGAGGAAACCCGATGGAGTCAATCATAGCAGCTGCAATCAGCGGCGCAGTAACACTTATTGTTTGTATGGTGAATAACCATTATCAAAATGCTTCAACCAGAAACCTGCTCGATTACAGGCTTACGAAGTTGGAGGAAAAAGTAGACAAGCACAATAGTGTAGTGGAGCGTACCTACAAACTGGAAGAACGCATGGCGGTGCAAGAGGATAAGATCAAGGTAGCGAACCACAGAATTGATGATTTGGAGGATGTCACCAGTGGGAAAGCGTAGTAAAAGGCCCCAGCGTGGAAACAGAAAGACCTACACCAAAAAGATGATGTCCCGCATTATCACTGTCGCATTGATAGATATGCAGTTTCCGTTTGTCCTAGCTTTCTTAGGCAAGACAAATATAGCGGAAACGCTTGGAGGTCTGATCGTGACAGAGATAATCGGTGTCTTTTTGGTCTACTGTGCTAAGTCATTTTTTGAGACGCGCGAGTCAGAAAAAATAAGAATGGAAGAAATGGAAAAGGAAATAGGTTCGGAAGAACCTGAGTCAGAAGAGTTGGAGGAAATTGAATTATGAATACATTTATGAATTGGGTAACAGAAAATTGGTTTCTCATTATTGCACTCGCAGCAGTATTGAGTTGTGCAGGAGTAGCAGTATACAAATTTGCGGGACTGCCAACAGAAAAGCAGATTAAGAAGCTTGAAGAGTGGCTGCTTTATGCGGTTACTGTAGCAGAAAAGAAACTGGGCGGTGGAACCGGCGCACTGAAGTTGAGATATGTATATGATTGGTTCGTGCGGAGGTTTCCGTGGCTTGCAAAGATGATTAGTTTTGAACACTTTTCCAAGATGGTAGATGGCGCATTAGAGCAGATGAAAAAGATGCTCGAAAGTAATAAGGCTGCTAAAGAGTTTGTGAAAAAGGAGCAGGTATGACAGAGATCATTCTGAAACGAATAGGCATTGCTTTGGTTTTATTGGCTGCCATTGTTATATTTGTGATCGCACCCCTTGTTACGGCTTGGGGTGTGGTCAACGGCCTGTTGGATGTGGAAAGCCTGGAACCGTATGGAAACGTGCAGGAACAGATCCGGGCAGAGCAGATGATACAGTGATGGAGGATTTAGCATGAGTATGAAAGGAATTGACATATCCCACTGGCAGCAGGGAATAAACCTGACATCAGTGACCTGTGACTTTGTAATTATCAAGGCCACCCAGGGGACAAAATATGTAGACCCCTGCTTTCAGAAATTCTGTGCCCAGGCAATGTCCCTGGGAAAGAAGATAGGGTTGTATCATTATTATGGAAGCGGGGAGCCGGAAGCCCAGGCAGAGCACTTTCTGCAGACAGTCAGAAGCTACATAGGGAAAGCTGTTCTTGTCCTCGACTGGGAGGTAGACCAAAACCCTGATTTTAAGAAGGGACCGGCACTGCCAAAGAGGTTTCTGGACTATGTTCTGGCAAAAACAGGGGTACACTCCTTAATCTACATGAGTAAGTCCGTCTGCCGGGAATATAACTGGGCAGAGGTGGTAAAGGGAAACTACGGCTTATGGATGGCACAGTACGCAAACAAGAAGCCGACCGGCTATCAGGACAAGCCGTGGACGGATAGCAAAGGCCTTGGAGCGTTTAAGGGGTATGCAATGCATCAGTATTCCTCAAAGGGGCAGCTTCCCGGGTATGGGGGAGATCTTGATCTGGATATTGCCTATATGACACCTGCAGCATGGGACCGGTACGCAAAGGCGGATCCGACCCTTATGAAGGCCAAACCGGTACTCCGAAAAGGGAGCCGGGGAGAAGAAGTCAGGGAGCTGCAGCAGCGCTTAAATGCATCTGGATATTCCTGCGGCAAGGTTGACGGGATCTTTGGCCAGAAAACCTTAGAAGCCGTCAC
>ERZ857629.1963-NODE-1963-length-20540-cov-3.561582_pt1 | contig 20540 bp, 19 predicted proteins | sample MGYA00519700_ERZ857629 | MGnify/ENA primary metagenome ERZ857629 (study PRJEB31778, sample SAMEA3449351) | human gut metagenome | biome: human gut; feature: human-associated habitat; material: faeces | place: United Kingdom | collected 2010/2012 ...
GTGATCCGCAGATTTTTCTGCGGATCACTTTTTTATGAAAATTTACCCTTCTTTGGAGCTGTTGATAGCACTGGTGATAATATCCACACAGTGGTCAATGCCCAGGGTGCTGCTGTCCAGACACAGATTATAGTTCTGCGCCATGCCCCAGGTTCTTCCGGTGTAATGCTGATAGTTGACTTTACGGCGCTTGTCTTTTTCCTGAAGACGTGCTTCGGGGGCCTTTTCGGATTCTCCATAGAGGCGAACAATTCGGTCGGCACGGAAGGTAAGATCAGCGAAGACAAATACATGGAATGCATCCTGACGATCTTTGAGAATATAGTCAGCATTCCGTCCTACAATCACGCAGGGGCCTTTATCGGCAAGCTGCAGAATCACATTGCACTGAATATTCCACAGGAAGTCTGCGGTAGACAGTCCGTTCATCACTCCGGGAACCCCCTGCGGCGCGAACGCATAAGAAAACAGGCTGTTTCCGGGAGAATGTTCGCCATGTTCTTCTACAAATTTGGGTGCGAAGCCGGACTCCAGCGCAATCTGATCCACCAGTTCCTTGTCGTAGAAAGGAATTCCCAGTTTGTCGGCAACCATCCGCCCGACGGTACGTCCGCCCGAGCCAAATTCACGGCTGATGGTAATAATTTTCTTTTCCATAATGATGCCTCCTTATCAGGAATGGGTTACCCCAAGTCCATTATAGTCAAAGTGACGGAATATGTCAAATCAAAATCTCCGTTTCCGTTTTATTTGCGGCAAATACAGTCGCTGAAACAGGCGGCAGAAGCAGCGTGCCGGATGCCTGAAACAGAATTTCTGTTCCGGCGTGCTGATCCCAGACCAGCACATTCCAGATGCCTACCGGGAGCGTTACAGACTGTGGCGCTTCCTCCGGGTTAAAGAAAACTAGCAAACAGTCATGATCATCTTTCAGTTGAAAAGCGGGCAGATACGAGGCTTCTGTATGAAACGGAGCAACCAGATGGCGGATAGTTGTCCGATCAGGCAGACGGAACAATGGGAAAGACTTACGAAGGGCAATCAGTCCGGCGTAATAGTCCCGTGTTTTCTGAATTTCCGGACTTTCCATCCGGTTCCAGCGCATGGCATTTACCCGATCGGAGGAGCGGTAGCTGTTGTCGACGAACCCGCCCCGCCCGTTGGGCTTGGAGCGCAGAAATTCTTCACCGGCCTGGAAGAAGGGAACTCCCTGAGACAGCAGAACAAAAGCAGCGCCCAGACGGTTCCGGCGGGCAAGCATTTCCGTTGTGGCCTCAGGAAGAGAAAGGGAAATGCGGTCGGCTAATGTGAAATTGTCATGGCAGGAAATGTAATTGATGCTTTGCTTCGGATCCTCCGTCCAGTCGGGATTTCCGCAAAAGGCAGCCTCCAGTTTGTCAAGGTCAGGGTGAGCACCGGAAAGGAATCCGGGCTTATGCTCTTCAAACAGCGGCCCGCGCATCAGATCCCGGATGGTATCGTTGAAGAATCCAAAGCCGGGCATTTGCGGGGCCTCTGATTGAACTGCCATTACAGTATCCGGCCTCGTCGGGGCGGTGGACATTTTCCAGCCCTCGCCGTAAAGAAGAAGACCGGGGCAGCGATTTTGAAGTTCGGCTGCAGCCTGACGGAGTGTTTCCGCGTCCATAATTCCGGCAAGATCAAAACGAAAACCGTCCAGATGATATTCTGTTGCCCAGTAGCAGAGAGAATCAATCACAAATTTACGGACCATGTTCCGTTCCGTGGCCGTGTCATTGCCGCAGCAGGAACCATTGGAAGAACCCCGGCTGAAATAACCGGGAACGATTTTGTTCAGGCAGAAGGAGTCCCTGTCATACACATGGTTGTACACAACATCCATGATGACACCGATCCCGTTTTTGTGCAAAGACGCAATTGCTTCCTTCAATTCCCGGATGCGAACCTCGCCGTGAAAGGGATCGCTTGCGTAGGAGCCTTCCGGAAAGTTAAAGTTTACAGGGTCATAGCCCCAGTTATAACTGCGTTTCTCCGAAGAGCTTTCATCGACGGAGCCGTAATCAAATATGGGCAGAAGCTGAACGTGCGTGATCCCAAGCTTTTTCAGGTGAGAAAGGCCGGTCGGAATGCCGTGGGCCGTGTGGGTTCCCTCTTCCGTAAAGGCCAGATATTTTCCCTTATGCTGCATTCCGGAGGAGAAATGCTGAGAAAAATCCCGTACATGCACTTCCCAAATCGTGGCGTCCGTAATGGGAATTCTCGGGCCGAGATCCTCTGCCCAGCCAACCGGATCAGTCTGGTGCAAATCGATAACCATTCCCAGAAGTCCGTTGACGCCGCCCGCCCGGGCATATGGATCAACGGCTTCTACGGTTTGTCCGTTCCGGGTCACAAGATAGCTATAGTAAATTCCGTGAAGATTTCCCTGCGCGGTATACACCCAAGTTCCTTTGGCGGCAGGGGCCATGGGATACTGACCAAGAAGTGTTCCATCGTTTCCGGCAGAATACAGCGCAACCTCCACAGACGATGCAGTCGGTGCCCAGAGACGGAAACTCGTGAACGTGGGAGTCCAGACAGCGCCCAGATCATCTCCGGGATAAAAAAAGGCTGCATCAAATTTCTCATCATATAAATCCATGGGTTACACATCCAATCGTGTTTTCGAAAACGGAAATATCCGTCGCTTTTTGCTCTATTTTAACACAGCGTAAGGAACCTGTAAAGTCCGGAATACGTCGAAAATAATTTGCAGATAGCATAACTGGGGTTGATTTTCACAAGGGAATATTGTATAATACGACCAAAAGAGCGGGGCGGAACGGGTATCCTGTTTGGTTATTCGGTTTCGCCCTTTTTGGGGGGATGGCCATGTATGATGTACTGATTGTCGGCTGCGGAATCACGGGTGCGGCGACAGCGTTTATGCTCAGCAAATTTCAGCTGAAAGTCGGTATTCTGGAGCGGGAGAATGACGTATCAGAAGGGGCAACCAAAGCAAATTCCGCAATTTTGCATGCGGGGTATGACCCGAAGCCCGGAACATTGATGGCAAAATTGAGTGTACGCGGTGTAGAACTTGCACGGGAACTGTGCCGTCAGCTGGATGTACCTTACCGCCAGTGCGGCTCCATGGTTCTGGCGTTTTCGGAGGGAGAGAAACGGACGCTTCAGGAGCTTCTCAGACGCGGAGAGGCCAACGGCGTACAGAATCTGAAAATTCTTTCCGGTGAGGCGGCCGGAAAACTGGAGCCTGCCATTTCCCGGGAGGTTACCGCGGCGCTGTTTGCGCCTACGGCGGCTGTCTGTTCACCTTGGGAGCTGTGTTTGGCACTGGCAGAAACAGCTGTGCAAAATGGGACAGAGCTGCATCTCGAAACCGAAGTTCAGGGAATCTGCCGAAAAGCGGAAGGATATGCGGTGCAGACCAACCGGGGAATTCTGGAAACACGTTTTGTGGTCAACGCAGCCGGGGTATTCGCGGAGCAGGTTCACAATATGGTCAGCGCTCCCACTTTTTCCATGAAGCCCAGCAGAGGAGAATATTATCTGCTGGATAAATGCGAAGGTGCAAAGGTGGATCACGTACTGTTTCAGTGCCCCAATAAGAACGGGAAAGGGGTGCTGGTTGCACCAACAGTTCACGGAAATCTGATTGTCGGCCCCAGTGCGGAACCGGTGAACGGAAATGACACTGCCAATACGGCGGAGGGGTTGGCTTTTGTTCGTGCGAAAGCGGAAAAATCGGTACCGTATGTAGATTACCGTCAGTCGATTCGTAATTTTTCCGGTGTTCGGGCAAGAACCGATCATCCTGATTTTATAATTGGGTTTCCGGATGACGCACCCGGCTTTCTGGATCTGGCGGGGATTTGTTCCCCGGGGCTCAGTGCGGCGCCAGCAGTCGGAGAATACGCGGTGAAGCTTCTTGAAGAAGCGGGACTTTCTCTGATTCCAAAGGAAAATTTTTTCTGCACACGCCGTAAAATTCGATTCAAGGCGCTGTCTGACACGGAAAAGAGGGATCTCATTGCTAAAGAGCCATCCTACGGACGGGTAATCTGCCGGTGTGAAACCGTCACGGAAGGGGAGATTCTTGCCTGCTTTCGGACGCCGATTCCGCCCCGCTCTCTTGACGGCGTGAAGCGCCGGGTCAATACGGGTATGGGAAGATGTCAGGGCGGGTTCTGCGGACCGAGAATTGTTGAGCTTCTCGCAAACTGTTTGGGCGTCCAGCCGGGAGAAATTCTTCAGGATCGTGCCGGTTCCCGCGTTCTGTTGGAAAAAACAAAAGGAGGGGCTGCGGATGTATGATCTGATCGTAGTCGGCGGCGGCCCTGCAGGGCTTGCGGCAGCTTGTGCCGCCTGGGAGAAAGGACTCCGGAAAATCCTGCTGGTGGAGCGAGATCGGGAGCTTGGCGGAATTCTGAATCAATGCATTCACAACGGGTTTGGCCTGCACCACTTCGGGGAAGAGCTGACGGGCCCTGAGTATGCTGCCCGCTTTATTGAGCTGCTTCAAAAAACCGGTGTAGAGGTTCGACTGGATACCATGGTCCTTTCCGTAACCGGAGACAAACAGGTGTGCATGGTTGGGAAAACAACCGGTTATCGACAGGAGCAGGCGAAATCCGTTATCCTTGCCATGGGATGCCGGGAACGTACGAGAGGTGCAATTGCCATTCCGGGAACCCGTCCCGCCGGTGTGTTTACGGCCGGTGCGGCACAGCGTTATGTCAATATGGAGGGATGGCTTCCCGGAAAGCGGGTGGTTATACTGGGCAGTGGTGACATCGGGCTCATCATGGCGCGGCGAATGACGTTGGAGGGAGCAAAGGTACTTGCCTGCGTGGAAGTCATGCCATATTCCGGGGGCCTGAATCGGAATATTGTCCAGTGCCTGCAGGACTATCAGATTCCGTTGTATCTATCCCATACCGTTACGGAAATTCGGGGCGAAAAGCGGGTGGAGCAGGTTGTGGTATCCCAAGTGGATGAAAAACGCTGCCCAATTCCCGGAACGGAAATGGTTTTTGACTGCGATACCCTGCTTCTGTCCGTGGGGTTGATTCCGGAAAATGAGCTGACGCGGCAGGCCGGAATCCCAATCGATCCCAGAACGAACGGGCCGGCAGTATACGAGAATATGGAGTGTGAGACGGCGGGAATATTTGCCTGTGGTAATGTGTGTCATGTGCATGACCTTGTGGACTATGTGACGGAGGAAAGTATCCGGGCAGGGCAGTCTGCTGCGGGCTATGTCCTTACCGGCGACCATGAGGGAAGCGTACTTACGGTAAAAAACGGTTTCGGCGTGACCTACACGGTGCCTCAGAAGATTCGGATGGCCGGGATAGAAAAAAGCTGCGGCATTTTCTTTCGGGTAAATCGGGTATGCGGGGAGAGTCGGATCATAGTGACCAGCGAAAACCGGCAAATTGCCAAATTCAGCCGCAGTCACCTTGCCCCCGGGGAAATGGAGCACATTGTACTTCCAAAGGTACTTCTGCAAAATGCGGAAAATGAACTTACGGTATCCGTTGAGGAGGGGGCGGAATGAAAGAACTGATTTGTATTGTCTGCCCCAATGGCTGCCGCTTACAAGTGGATGAAGAAAATGGCAATCAGGTGACGGGAAATCGCTGTCCAAAGGGCGCAGAATATGGACGAACAGAACTGCAGCATCCGACCCGGGTAGTAACATCTACGGTTTGCTGTACAGGGAGCGTATATCCCCGGTGTTCCGTGAAAACGGACCGCCCTGTTCCAAAGGAGAAAGTACGGGACGTCATGTGGGCTCTGGACAGCGTCTGCCTGACGGCGCCGGTTCACATCGGAGATGTGATTGTATCCAATCTGTGCGGTACAGGCGCAAACCTGGTTGCCACAAGGAATATGGAAAAGGAGACTGAAAATGGGTAAGTATGTCCTCGCGCTGGATCAGGGGACCACCAGTTCCCGGGCCATTCTGTTTGACCGGGATCAGAATATTCTGGGCGTGAGCCAGAAGGAGTTTACTCAGCACTACCCGCAGGAGGGATGGGTAGAGCATGATCCCATGGAGATCTGGTCCAGTCAGTATGCGGTTATGATGGAAGTAGTGGCGCAATCCGGTGTAGATTCTTCCGAGATTGCATCCATTGGCATCACCAATCAGCGGGAGACAACAATCCTCTGGGACCGGGAAACGGGCAGACCCATATATAACGCAATCGTCTGGCAGTGCCGCAGGACTGCGGATATAGTGGACGGTCTGATAGCGGATGGACTGGAGGAGCATATCCGGAAGACAACCGGGCTGATACCGGACGCCTATTTTTCTGCGACAAAAATCAAGTGGATTCTAACCCATGTGCCTGGAGCCATGGAACGGGCCAAGGCAGGAAAAATTCTGTTCGGCACGGTGGACAGTTGGCTGGTCTGGAAACTGACCGGTGGTGCGGTCCATGTGACGGATTATACCAATGCCTCCAGAACGATGCTCTATGACATCCACAGACTTCAGTGGGATGAAACGCTTCTGAAAGCGTTGGATATTCCCCGGGAAATCCTTCCGGAGGTTCGTCCCTCCAGTGAAATTTACGGTTATACGGAAATTCAGGGGGCACAGATCCCCATTGCCGGAATTGCGGGTGATCAGCAGGCAGCGTTGTTCGGCCAGACCTGCTTTGACCCGGGGGACGCCAAGAATACCTATGGAACTGGGTGCTTCCTGCTGATGAATACAGGGGATAAACCATGTGAAAGCAAAAACGGGTTGCTTACGACCATCGCGATCGGAATAAACGGGGGCGTACAGTATGCGCTGGAGGGCTCTGTATTTGTGGGCGGCGCAGTGATTCAGTGGCTGCGGGATGAAATGCGGTTTTTTACTGACAGCCGGGATGCGGAGTACTACGCAAGAAAGGTTCCGGACAATGGCGGTGTGTATCTGGTCCCTGCCTTTACAGGACTTGGGGCGCCCTGGTGGGATATGTATGCCCGCGGCAGTATTCTGGGGATTACCCGGGGAACCAGGCGGGAGCATATTATCCGTGCCGCACAGGAATCCATCGCCTATCAGGTAGCGGATCTGGTCAGCGCCATGGAAAATGACACCGGAATTCCGCTCACGCAGTTGAAAGCGGATGGCGGTGCCAGCCGGGATATGTTCCTGATGCAGTTTCAGGCGGATATCATGAACCGTTCGGTTCGCCGTCCGGCAATTCGGGAAACTACGGCGCTGGGTGCTGCCTATCTTGCCGGTCTGGCAGTTGGGGCCTGGAAGAATCAGGATGAGATTCGGAACCTCTGGGCTTGCGATATGATTTATAAACCGGATATGGAGGAAACGCAGCGAAAAAAGCTCCTTTCCGGGTGGCATAAAGCCGTTTCTCGGAGCCGGGATTGGAGAGAATAAACATTGGAGGCAGATGCTATGGCAAACAGACAGGAATTTTTCTTTCCGTCCTCAGACGGAGCACATCAGGTTCACGGTGTCCTCTGGCTTCCGGAGTCCGGAGAGCCAAAGGCCGTCGTGCAGATCATTCACGGAATCTGCGAATATGCTTTACGGTATGATCCCTTTGCCATTTATTTGACGGAACGGGGATATGCTGTAGCGGGAAGCGATCACCTTGGACACGGACAGACCGCTACCGGATCTGAGGAATATGGCTTTTTCACCGACTGGTTCCAGCTTACAAAGGATCAGTTTTCCCTGCGGAAACAGATCGGGCGGCAGTACCCGAAGATTCCCTATTTTCTGCTGGGACATTCCATGGGCTCTTTTCAGGCAAGAACTTACCTGATCGACTATCCCGGGACTGTGGATGGCTGCATCCTCTCCGGCACCGGTCAGGAATCCGCTGCCACGGTTGTCATGGGAAAGCTTGTGACAGGAATTGGTGACCCGCACAAGGTCAATACCTTCTTTCAGAAGCTGTCGCTCGATGCGTATAATCGGAAATTTGCTCCGAATCGGACCAGCGCGGACTGGATCAGCCGGGATAATGCGGTGGTAGATCAATACCTTGCAGACCCCATGTGCAATTTCCCGACCCGGGCCGGTATGAATCACGCGATGATGACAGGGCTGCAATATATATCAAAGAAGGAGAATCTTCTCCGGATGGATAAGCAGACTCCTGTCGGCATTTTCTCCGGAGATGCCGATCCGGTAGGCGGCATGGGCAAAGGTGTGGAGAAAGTCTACAATTATTTCGTGTCCGCAGGCTGCGAGGATGTTACCATGAAGCTTTACCCCGGTGCACGTCACGAAATTCTGAACGAAACCAATCGGCAGGAGGTCTATGGGGACCTGCTTGTCTGGCTGGAAGACCATCGATGAGTCGGGAAATTTTCCCGGTTTCCTCACATAGCGGAAGCAGGAGCCCCGGCTACAACGCGCGTCTACCGCAGACAGAAGGAAATGCAGAAGCTATGGATTCTCCATGTGAATTGCTGATTGCTGAAAAAATGCGGGATCTCGATTTTGGAAAGCTTATGAAGCTGTACCGGGCGTATAATGCCCGGTATGGTGCGGAGGCGGCCCCGGATAAAGCGGAAGCCGAACAGCTCTTTTTTGCGGAAAATCAGTTCCGGGAGTTCCTGACCGACAATTTTTTCTCGCAAAATGGTGCCGGATATTTTATCCGGGTCTGGAAGGGGCGCTATGCCAGCGCCCTTCGACTGTGGCGCTATCAGGACGGTTTTCTGATAGAGGGATTGGAAACGGATCCGGATTTCAGACGAATGGGGCATGCAATCCATTTGATACGGGCAGTGCAGGAACGCACTCCTTTGGAAACCCGGCTCTACGCACATGTTCACAAACGAAACCGTGCATCGCTTTCGCTCCATAAGAAGGCAGACTTTCAAATGTATTTGGATTTTGCCAGAGGGATCTTCGGCGATGTCAGCAGTGAATTTGTTACACTCGTCTGGATCAAAAGAGGCTGAATCCGCTGTGGGGGGCGGTGAAGGACATTCCTCCAACATGCAGTGCTGCTCGAACCGAAATTCCTCAAAATATCCTCGTAAAAGGCAGAAAAAAAGCTTGACAAATCAGCACTTATGATGTATCATATGCAAGTCGGCTGGGCAGTCCGGCGTATGGAGAAGTCGCGTAGCTGGCCGAGCGCGCACGATTGGAAATCGTGTATACCCCAAAAGGGTATCGAGGGTTCAAATCCCTCCTTCTCCGCCAAAATAGAGCCCTCTGGAATGTTTGAAATTCCAGAGGGTTTTAGCTTTATTTGCTCGTTTTAAACTCCACATGTTGATAAACTGCGAAGTTTCTGGAATATGGAAATGACTGTTTTCCCCACTTTTTCCCCCACCATCTGTTTATTCGTTTTTCAGAGGTTGAAAACCATTTTTAAGTTTCCCTGCACTGTTCTTTTGAAGCAGCTGGGGACGTGGTTGTGCATATCTGATTAGTGCTGATATGATGATTGAAAGAGAATGGAGATAGAATGTGCACATTGGAACTGAAAAAAATGACCCGGGATCTATGTCACGAACTGTATAAGAACTGGGAGAATGATCCATCCATTTATGGGGATATGTCTGCGTTTTCACCGTATGTCTACCGGACGGAAAGCGTGGACAAGTACTTTGACGCAAAAAATATTCCATCCCGAGTGCTGTTTGCCATTATGCTGGATGGAATTCCTATCGGTGAGTTGCAGTTGAAATACATTGACTGGATAAACGCAGAGTGCACATTGAGCATCCATTTACAGAATGATGCGGTAAAAGGAAAAGGATACGGGACACAGGCAGAACGTCTTGCGGTCCAGTATGCATTCAACGAACTGGGAATGAAAACGATCCATGCAGATGCAATTCTTAAGAATACGCGAAGCCAGCATGTGCTGGAAAAGGTTGGCTTTCAGCTGGTGGGTGAGGATGATGCCTTCAAATACTACCGGATTACACACTGAATCCGCACGTAACACAGAGTTGGAGGAAAGAAAATGGACCTTAAAACAATCTATCAGGAAACAGAGAAAAGAATTCAGTGCTTGAATTTTGATGCCATTTTTCCCGGTTTCCGTCCATATCTCTTTGCAGTCTACAACGGGCAGGAGGTTTGCATGCATGGGAAGCTGATGCCTTATGAGGATTGCTTCTGCGGAAATACGGCAATTAACTACCATGGGGAATATCTTGCAATTTGGGACGTAGAATGTGATCCTCCGGTGGATATGGACAGTTTTGCCGCCTCACTGGTGCACGAAATGTTTCATTGCCATCAGTTTTCCTGTGGTGAGGAGCGTTTCCCGTCAGACCTGGCTATTTTGGCGCACCCGGGAAATCTGGAATATTTTTCCATTCTGTTCCACGAAAATCAGTACCTTGCAGATGCGTTTGTGCAGGGTGATCTGCACGCCGCGGAACGTGTAGCCGCTTATCGGAAGCAGCGGCAAAGGCTGGATCCGGTTCTTACGGAGCAGCAGCTGAAAACCGAAACTATTGAGGGTATGGCGGAATATGCAGGGCTTCGGGCACTTCGCATGCTGAATCCGGGAGCGTTTTCCTGTCTGACAGAGCGCTATCTTCAAATCCTGCGCGCGAACGATTCAAGAATTCTTGATATTCGGAGAATCTCCTATTACACCGGTGCCATTTATTTTCTGATGCTGGAAAAGCTTGGGAAATCCGTTGTAAATGATTTCAAGAGCAAAGTTCTGGCGTATGAGCAGAATCCTGTCGATGCGGATACTGAAGCGGAGCCGGTTCCGGCTTGCCCGGAGCTGGAACAGAATTATCATTCCTTTACGCGGGAAAGAGAATCAACGCTTTCCGCATTTCTGAAAAACGCGCGGTATCTCCACCGTAATGGCGTGATTTGCGGTTACGATCCCATGAATATGTTCCGGCTGAAAAATCTCGTTTATTGCAGCCATTTTGTCCGGATTTCCGAAAACGGAAAAGAACAGAATTTTTTTGTACCTGTGGTGCTGAAAATGGCAGACGGTTCTGAGCGGAGAATTGTGGGATACTACATTCAGGACAGAAACGACGAAACATAAAAACCCTCCTGCGGTAAATCCAATACCGCAGGAGGGTTCTCTGAACATTACATGTCATAAACGCCCATGATCACGATTCCCGCAAAGGTGACTGCAATACAGGCATAGTGCTTCCAGCTGAGCTTCTCCTTCAGGAACAGGCGGCTCCAGAGGACGGAGGCCATGCAGTAGGAGGCGATAATGGGTGCGGCAAAGGTTGCCTCACCACTGGCCAGTGCGTAGATGTAGAAAAGCTGACCGACTGTTTCAAAGCAGGCGCCCAGATACTTGGGGGCCTCCAGCTTGGGAATCAGCTTCTGCTTCTTGATGATCACTGTGTAGATGAAGGAAGCGACACCTGCAACCAGAAATGTCAGTTCATAAGCAACATTGGCAGAGTCTTCATTCAACGTTTCCAGAACCAGATCATCCGCGAAGGTTCCTGCTGCGTCCAGCACGCAGTAAGCAAGCGGCAGGGCGATTGCCAACCAGGATTTGGCGTATTTGTAATTGGATGCCTCCTGACGGGCGGCGCGAAGTTCCTCGTCCTCGTTGGATTCCACAAAGCCAAGACCAATCACACCGGCGCAGGCGAGGAAAACGGCAATATACTGAATGGGCGCCATGTCACTGGCAGTGCCGGTTACAATGGCAATGATCGCGACAAGCGCACCGGAAGCATTGCAGATTGGGGAGGATACGGACAGCTCAATGTACCGCAGACCCACATATCCCAGCGTCATGGAACCGATATACAGGAGGGAAACCGGCAGGTAAGTCCAGATAACATCCCATGAAATTTCAACACCATTTACAAAGATTTCAAAGGCGGCATGCAGACCCATGACAACACCGACAGCCGTGACCATTTTGAATTGGCTGTACTTATCGAAGGAATCCCGGCAGCCGATTTTGGAAAAGAAATCAGAACCGGACCAGCACAGCAGAGCAATGATTGAGAACCAAAACCAAGACATAAAAACAGAAACCTCTCTTTTCTAAATGTTTGCGATTTTACAGATGGGCCAGACCGGCTTCTACCATCTTTTGCAGGCTCATGTGAATGCCAAGCTTTGCATGGAACCAGGTCAGACCACCCTGAAAATAGACGGCGTAGGGAGGACGGATGGGACCGTCGGCAGACAGTTCAATGGAGCTGCCCTGCACAAAGGCACCGGCTGCCATAATAACCTTGTCGTTGTACCCCGGCATATCCCAGGGCATGGGAGTCGCATAGGAATCCACGGGGGCCGCGGCCTGAATTCCCTTGCAGAAGGCAATCATACCTTCCTCACTGCCCAGTTCCACCGCCTGAATAATATCGTGACGGCTCTCCGTGGCGTTGGGAACGCACCGGAAGCCCAGAGGCTCATAGAGATTGGCGGCAAAGATTGCGCCCTTTTCCGCACCGGCAACTACAGTGGGCGCCAGAAAGAAACCCTGATAGAGGGAGGGCATAAGACCGAGGTTTGCGCCGACCTCCTGCCCCAGACCGGGCGCGGAAAGCCGAAAGGCACAGCGGCTGATACAGGTTTTGGTACCGCAGATATAACCGCCGATTGGCGCAAGTCCCCCCCCGGGGTTTTTGATCAGGCTGCCGACGGTCATATCGGCGTCCACATCGGAAGGTTCAATGGTTTCCACAAACTCGCCGTAGCAGTTATCTACCATCACAAGCACATCGGGCTTTACGCGCTTGCAGAATGCAATCAGTTCACCGATTTGTTTGACAGAGAAGGTGGGGCGGGTTGCATAGCCCTTGGAGCGTTGAATCGTGATCAGTTTTGTCTTATCGTTGATTGCTTCCCGAATGGCAGGGTAGTCAAATCCGCCGTCCGGCAGTAAATCGACCTGACGATAACTTACGCCATATTCCGCAAGAGAACAGGGGCTTTCCCGGATTCCAATGACCTCCTGAAGGGTGTCGTAGGGCATTCCGACCGGGGAGAGAAGTTCGTCTCCCGGAAGAAGATTGGCGCTCAGTGCAACTGTCAGAGCATGGGTACCGCAAGTGATCTGGGGACGTACGAGGGCAGCCTCTGTGTGGAAAACATCGGCGTAAACCCGTTCCAGATTGTCCCGCCCCAGATCATCATATCCATAGCCGGTGGTAGCGGCAAAGCAGGCGGCGCTGACGCGATTTTTTTGCATGGCAGCCAAAACCTTTGCCTGATTGAATTCCGCAATCTTGTCAATTGCTGCGAAGCGTTCCTTCAGTGTGCCCAAAACCGTTTCTCCCCGGGCGTATACGGCGGGGGAAATCCCCCTTTCTTCATATAACTTTTCCAGTTCTTCCATAATCACATCTCTTTTCTAAGTTGATTCAGCATTTTATCGGCTAAATTTGTAAGTTCCTCTGGGCGGGAAACAATCAATCCCGTGTCGGATTCTCCCAGAATCAGAAGGGTATCTCCCGGCTGGATCCCGAACATTTCCCGGGCTTCCTTGGGAATGACGATTTGCCCGCGGTCACCGACCTTTGCGGTACCGAAAACCCGTTGGGCGTTCCCCTTACCGAGCACATGTTTGCCTCCGGGCATTGCGTTCCTCCTTTAAAAATCACATTTTTCATATTTTTCACACCAGCGGATTATACAAAAAACCGCCCCGGTTGTCAATACCGGGGCGGAAGAAAAATGGCGATAAATTCTGCGGAAGCTTATTGGCTTATTTATGCTTCAGAAGCTCTGCAATCACAAATATTGGAAAAAGAAGCAGCAAAAGAAATTCCATAATAAATCTCCTCATATACCGATTTCTGAAAGACGATCAGTCCCTGCGGCGGTTGCTTCTGCCGCCGAAAAGAACCAGAAGCCGGAGCAGCTGCGCCAAAGCGGTAGCAGTTGCCGCCACATAAGTCAAAGCAGCAGCGGTAAGAACCTTCCTTGCACCGTTTTCCTCATCCTCAGTCAGCAGATTTCCGGCAGAAATTGCGGCAAGCGCCCGATGGCTGGCATTGAATTCCACGGGAAGTGTAATCAGCTGAAATACCAGAGAAAGACCAAAACAGGCAATTCCGGCATAGACCAGCACATAGGAGAAATTCCCCACATAGGAAAAAATCAGTCCCAGCAGAATGAGGGGCATGGCAAGCTTGGAACCAAGGTTTGTTGCCGGAATGACGGCGGCACGCAGCTTGATAGGCGCATAGTTCTCGGCATATTGCACTGCGTGTCCTGCTTCGTGACAGGCAACTCCAATCGCTGCCGTGGATGTGCTGTCATATACACTGTCTGACAGCCGGATTACGTTGGTGCTGGGGTCAAAATGATCCGTCAGATTTCCGGAGATTCTCTGGATGGAAACACCCTGCACACCGTTTGCCAGCAAAACCCGCTGGGCAGCTTCCGCGCCGGTAAGACGGCGGGTGGAAAACTGCTGAGAATATTTTTTGAATGTGCTGTTTACATTGGCACTTGCCCAGAGGGACAGAATCACACAGGGCAGTACCAGAACCACATATGTCCAGTCAAAACCGTAGTAATAAGGCATAGTGTCCTCCTTAACTCGAAAATTCGCATTGGAAGCAGAGCGTCCATATGTTTCTTTATAATTATACTATAATTTAAAAAAATGACAATAGTATGAAGGATATTCCAAGAAAACAATTGTTCACATATTATTCATATATTGATGACGAGAAGCTGGTATACTCATAGTATTCAAGATATAGCAGTTGGCGGAGGAGGCATTCCGATGAAAGATCCCGTGCGGAAACGCTATTTATATACCATGCTGTCCGGCTTCGGCGCAATCAGCCTAAGCGTTGTGCTCTTTTTTATCCTCTATCGGCTTCAGGGGATAGGGAATGCGCTGAGCTCGCTCAGCGCTATTTTGGCCCCCTTTTTGTATGGCGGCGTAATTGCCTATCTTCTGCGTCCCATCTGCAATGGCTGTGAGAATTTTCTTGAAAAGCATCTGCCCTCTAAAATGAAGAAAGCAGCTCCCGCTGTTGCCGTGATCGTCAGTATTGTTACCGGTATTCTGGTCGTCTATGCTCTGATTATCATGATTGGTCCCCAGCTCATTGACAGCATTGTGACGCTTTGGAATATGCTTCCCGGAAGAGTGCAGGAATTTCTGGACTGGGCAAAGGCCACTTTCAGCGAAAATGAACGGTTGTATGAAATTTTCTCAAACGGATATGAAACCCTCTATGATACGCTGGACAATTGGGCAAAAAGTACACTGGTTCCTCAGGTTACAAACATTGTCAGCGGCGTTGGCTCCAGTGTGTGGACAGTTCTGAAGTTCCTCTACAATGTGCTGATCGGTCTGATTGTTGCGGTTTATCTGCTCTTTGGTCGGAAGCGTTTTGCGCGGCAGGGGATTCTCATTGTCAGAAGCATGCTGCCGGAGCGCTGGGCGGACCTCATGCTGGAAGAGGTGGAATTCGTTGACCGTATGTTTGGCGGATTTATTGACGGCAAACTGATGGATTCTGCCATTATTGGCGTCCTGTGCTACATTGGCTGCTCGGTGCTTCGTATTCCCAACGCTCTGTTGGTTTCCGCAATTGTGGGTGTTACCAATGTGATCCCGTTTTTCGGCCCCTTCATTGGCGCGGTTCCTTCTACTTTGTTGATCCTGATTCAGGATCCCATCAAGGCGCTGTGGTTTGTAGTGTTTATTCTGATTCTGCAGCAACTGGACGGCAACGTGATTGGCCCCCGAATTCTGGGAGATCGCACCGGACTATCCGGCTTCTGGGTTATGTTCTCCATTATTCTTTTCGGTGGAATGTGGGGAATCGTGGGTATGGTGATCTGTGTCCCGCTGGTTGCGGTTATTTATGACCTGATCAAGCGGCTGGTTCGCAGAGGACTGGCAAAACGGGGGCACCCCGAACTCTGGGATCAGTACAAGGCGGACTTTCCGGATGAAGCTAAGGAAGAGCCGAAAATCAAAGAAAAAAAGATGTAAGGGGAATTGGTTATATGCACTACGCAAATATTAAAAATTGCGATATTGCCAACGGTCCGGGTGTGCGTGTCAGTCTGTTTGTTTCCGGCTGTACCCACCATTGCCCCGGCTGCTTTAATGAGGTGGCATGGGACTTTGAATACGGGGAGCCATTTACACAGCAGACCATCGACACAATTCTTGACATGCTGTCCCCGGATTTCATCCGGGGACTGACGCTTCTGGGTGGGGAACCCTTTGAGCCCCAGAATCAGCCTGCCGTGCTGGATCTTCTGCGGCAAGTCAAAACACGTTACCCTCAGAAATCAGTCTGGGCCTTTTCAGGTTATACTTATGAGCAAATCTCTTCCGGCAGGCTGGGAGACTGGAATATTACACAGGAATATCTTCGTTATTTGGACGTACTGGTGGACGGCCCGTTTATCGAAGCCCGGAAAGATCTGTCTTTGCGCTTTCGCGGCTCGGATAATCAGCGACAGATCGATGTTCCGGCAACACTGGCAGCCGGACATATTGTTCTCTGGCAAGACTGGCAGGGAACTGGGAAGGGGATGAAATGATGATTCCGGTAAAGCGGCTTCGGGAGGACGCGATTCTTCCAACGTTTGGCTCTGAGCAGGCTGCGGGAGCGGATCTTTACGCCTGCCTGGACGCACCGGTTACCATTGCACCGGGGCAGACCGCCTTTATCCCTACAGGACTTGCCATGATGCTCCCGGAAGGCTACGTGGGACTGATTTGTGCCCGCAGCGGAATGGCATGCAAAATGGGGCTTGCCCCTGCCAATAAGGTGGGTGTGATTGACAGTGACTATCGCGGAGAATTCCTGGTTGCACTGTATAATCACGGTGCGGAGTCCCGGACGATCAGCCACGGGGACCGCATTGCCCAGCTGGTGGTGGTTCCGGTTTTGCATCCGGTTTTTGAAGAAACAGACAAGTTGTCTGAAACTCTGCGCGGTACCGGAGGCTTCGGCTCCACCGGCACCCGATAAGAAAGGAGCGCTTCCATGTACCGTATTATGGAATTGAATCCACAGCTTCAGAAGTTTGCGGGGGACATTGACCTCCGTATGTTTCTGTACCGCGCAACCAAAGGTCGGATTCTCCCGGAAGGACAGACCCTTAACGAGTTTGCAAATGCGCACAATTACTACGGATTCCATAGAACCGAAAATGGCTGGGTTTATCGGGAATGGGCACCCAGTGCCTACCAACTGTATCTGGAGGGCGATTTCAACAATTGGGATAAAACCGGCTGCCCTCTCCACCCGCTTGGCAATGGAGACTGGGAACTGGAGCTGGAAGGGGAGAATGCCCTCTGGGAAGGCTGCCGGGTCAAGACTGTGGTAGATGCCAATATGACCCGCACCGAGCATATCCCGCTCTACGCCCGCCGGGTAGTGCAGGATCCGAAAACCATTACCTGGTGTGCGGAAATCACGGACGAGCGAAAAAAATTCGACTGGACAGATCAGAATTTTAAGGGAGAAGATTCCCTGTATATTTACGAAGCACACGTGGGCATGGCGCAGGAAGAGGGCAGAATCGGAACCTACCGGGAATTTGCCGACAAAATTCTTCCCAAAATCAAAGAGGATGGCTATAATACCCTTCAGCTGATGGCCATCATGGAGCATCCGTATTACGGGAGCTTTGGCTATCAGGTCTCCAGTTTTTATGCTGCTTCCAGCTGGTTCGGAAAACCGGAGGATCTGAAATATCTGGTGAACACTGCTCACGCCATGGGCATCCGGGTCCTTCTGGATGTGGTGCATTCTCATGCGGTAAAAAACACTGCCGAGGGCATCAACATGTTTGACGGAACGGTGTACCAGTTTTTCCATGATGGTGCCAAGGGCGATCACCCAGCCTGGGGAACCAAGTGCTTTGACTACGGAAAGCCGGGTGTTCTTCACTTCCTGCTGAGCAACCTGAAATTCTGGATGACAGAGTATCATTTTGACGGTTTCCGGTTCGACGGTGTTACGTCCATGCTGTATCATGACCATGGTCTTGGCACCAACTTTGACGATGATCACAAGTATTTTTCCTATAATACCAACACGGAAGCAGTGACTTATTTACAGCTTGCCAATGAGCTGATCCGGCAGGTAAATCCCAATGCTATCACTGTTTCGGAGGATATGTCCGGGATGCCCGGTATGTGCCTGCCCATTGAGGATGGTGGGATCGGGTTTGACTACCGGTTGGGAATGGGGCTTCCCGATATGTGGGTGCGCACCGTCAAGGAAAAGCGGGACGAGGACTGGGATATTTTCCAGATGTGGTGCAGTATGTGTCTGCGCCGCCCCGGTGAGAAAACCGTTGCTTATGTGGAAAGCCATGATCAGGCATTGGTCGGAGACAAGACCCTGATCTTCCGGCTGGCGGATGCTGCCATGTATACCCAAATGGAAAAATCCGTGCACACGCCGGTGATTGATCGCGCCATTGCCCTGCACAAGATGATTCGCCTGTTTACCCTTGCGGGGGGCGGCGAGGCTTATCTGAATTTTATGGGGAATGAATTCGGACATCCGGAATGGATCGATTTTCCCCGGGAAGGAAACGGATGGAGTTTCCACTACTGCCGCCGTCAGTGGAGCCTGGTAGAAAACGATGCGCTTAAATACCAGTGGCTGGGACGATTTGATAAGGATATGGTGCACCTGACTAAGGACGCCCGGACATTTGAGCAGCGAATGGGAGACTTGCGTCTGAATGATTCTGCACGGAAGGTACTGGTGTTTTATCGGCATGGGCTTCTGTTTGCGTTTAACTTTAGCCCGGACAAATCCTATACGGATGTAAAGATCTCCTTGCCGGCATATGCCGATTATTCGGTTGCTCTCAGCTCGGATGATGCCGTCTACGGTGGTCAGGGGCTTGTAGAGCACATTGCCTATCCCGCACAGGCGGACGAAAAGGGAAATTCTGCAATTACGGTATATTTGCCCGCACGAACAGCGGTAGTTTTCCGGGAAGGAAAAAAGAAGATACTTCCTTCAAAGCCCAAAGCCTCCGGAAAATGTGCTGCAAAGACAGGAAGAAAGTCCTAATAGCAGAAGCTGCGCCTGCATTCCGATGAGAATGCAGGCGCAGTTGGCGCAATTATAGAAAACGCTCGTCCTTGAAATCCCGTAACTTATCACTGATAGCATGAACGGAGTCATGCAGCTTCGCAAAATCCTCCATAAGCTCGCCGCCCTGCCGGAGAATATGCTCCATGGGGTGACGTTTTTCGGGATACATCCCGCTCTTATACCGGTCAATGACGATCTCGTAGCGGGCAGCCGCATTTCTGACGGCATCGGCCCAAGAAAGATACAGTTCAGTCTGGGCATTTTTTCCCACCTGACGCATTTGCTCTCTGGTAAGAACAGCCAAAAGCGAAGCCAGACTTTCTGCGTTTTCGGAAATCAGGAATCCGTTTTGTCCGTCCGTAACATCTTCCGCGGCGCAGCTTCCCCGAACCAGAACAGCCGGCAAACCGCAGGCAGAAGCTTCCCTTACCACAAGACCGTTGGTATCAAAAGTAGACGGGAACAGGAACAGGTCCGCCCGGCAGTACCACGCCCGCAGCAGCTCCCGATCTCGGATTGCACCAAGATACAGACACTTTTTGGAAATACCAAGTTTCTCAGCACAGTCCTTTACTTCTGCCAGATCGCTGCCTTCTCCGATAAAGACCATCCGGAAGTCCTTTCCGTTTTGCTCATACTGCGCCAGACCTTCCAGAATGATGCGCAGACCCTTATACCAGCGGATCCGTCCTACAAACAGGTATACCGGGACATTGACGGGAAGATCATGATCCTTACAGGCTGCGAAAACCGCTTCTTCCGAAACACGCCCCCTTGGAATATCTACGCCGTTGGGCATCACGACGTAGTCGCCGGTATAGCCGAGGCTTTTCAGATTTTCACCGGCGCCGTGACTGACAGCCCAGACTTCATCGCAGGCACTGACATTTTCAACCAGTGCCCGGATTCCTCCGGTCTGAAGCGTTTTGGAATGCACAATGCTGGCAAGATCAATATCAAATTTGGTGTGATAGGTCATGATAAGAGGTGCGTCAACAAGGCTGCGCAGTTCCCGTGCCAGAATCGTAGAGGCAATGGGACAGTGGCTGTGCAGCACGGAGATTTTCCGCCCCTCAAGTTTTCGGACAATTTCCGGGGAAAAGGGGACTCCTGCCATGTAACCGGTTTTATCCCGGAAGTCAATGCTCGGGTAACGGATCACAGGGTAGGGAAGCCCGCTGTCGTCCGCGTCCGGATGATCCGGTGTTACAACCACAGGTGAAAAACCGGAAGCCGGCAGTACTTTTGCATAGTTCATTACCGCATTGACAACACCGTCAATCAGCGGCGGAAAAGAATCATTGAGTAAGCATACCGTGGCCTGTTCGTCCATGGGAAAGCCTCCTGTAGATTTTTGTTTACGGATAAAATAACATGACCGCCTGAAAAAGTCAATGTGAAAGAGGAACGGAAAGACGGCATACGCTCAAACCTTAGACAGGAACAGGCATTCATTTGCACTGTTCGGTTGGGACTACTCAGAATAAAAAAGAACCTTACAGTCATCTGGTAACTGTAAGGTCTTTTTATGGTGGGCGAGGCGGGACTTGAAC